>Ga0334886_1000373_pt1 | contig 72038 bp, 63 predicted proteins | sample GraSluR1_MG_9_FD_207232 | JGI IMG/M metagenome (GOLD analysis project Ga0334886, IMG submission 207232) | Sludge microbial communities from methane-producing bioreactor in Wageningen University, Netherlands - Granular Sludge_27_06-R1 | ecosystem: Engineered > Bioreactor > Anaerobic >... | reverse complement strand
GCCAGCTTTTAGCGGTTCAAGCCGTGGCTCATGCCGGATTTTCCCCGGGGCGAGTGGAAAAAAGGCCAGCCTGAGCCGGATGTGACGAAATTGACAGCTCGACCCGTCCAAAGCGGGAGCAGCTGGTGAAACCATAGCTAAACGCCCCTATATCTCTGCTCTGGTAGTCAATGCAGCTGGCGGTGAGGTGTTGTTTGAAGACAATGCAGATGCGCCGGTCTATCCGGCCAGCATGCTCAAGCTGATGGTGAGCTACATTGTTCTGGGTAAGATCGAAGAGGGAAAACTTGGCTTGCACGACATGGTGCAGGTAACGCAGGAAGCCGCCAGGATGGGCGGGTCGCAGGTCTATCTCGACCCTAGGGAACAATTTTCCGTGGAGGAACTCCTCTATGCGCTCATGGTACAATCAGCCAATGACGCGGCCACGGCCCTGGCCATCCATATTTCGGGTTCCAGGGAAGCCTTTATCAGCTTAATGAACGCCACTGCCCAACAATTGGCCATGAATAAGACCGTGTTCCACAGTGAGCATGGGCTTCCCCCGGGCCAAACACGACAAGCAGACGTAACTACAGCCAGGGATATGGCCACCCTCTGTCGGGAATTGCTCAAACGTTCAGAAATCCTCAAATATACCAGCACAACCACACGGGGCTTCCGCAACGATACCTTTACCATGCGCAACCACAACCAGTTGCTTGGTCAACCGCCGGGTGTGGATGGCCTCAAGACCGGTTACTTCTACCTGGCAGGTTTTTCCATTGCTGTCACTGCCCCGAAAGATGGTCAACGGGTCATCGCTTTGGTTATGGGCAGTGCAGACAGAAAAGAACGGGATGCCAAGGCGCTGGAGCTTTTGCACAAGGGACTGAGCCAGCTGCCTGCCCTACCTGTGGCGGCACAGAGCAGCACGCCCACGGATGAGGCTCCTGCCGACCTGGCTGCACCCGCGCCTCTGGCCGGCACAGACGTCAAGTCTCAACAAGCCAAAACCCCATCCTCTGGCGGATCCAGCGGATGGGGAAAATTTTTCCTCGGGCTGGGGCTGGGTCTTTTGCTTGTCGTTGCCGCCATTCTCATTGTTGGCCGAATTCTACAGCGACGAAGGGGCAAAAACCAGTATCTCCGCCGCTGAACAAGACCAATTCGCTCGTAGACCAATTCACTCGCCTAAAACAGGAAGAGTAAGATATTCAAGAAGGATACATAGTATGTCAAACAATACACAAACCGAAACTCCCATTCACAGCAATGGCCTGGCAGATGTGGTCGCCTGCCATTCCTCCATCTGTCTGGTGGACGGCAAGGCTGGGCAACTCCTCTACCGCGGGTATGACGTGGCCGACCTGGCCAAACACTCCACCTTTGAAGAAGTGGCCTACCTGCTCTGGTATGGCCGCCTGCCTGGCCTGACCGAATTCGAAGCCTTCCTGGATGGTTTTACCGGCTTCGTACAACTGCCGGTGGAAACCGTCATGATCCTGCGCATGTTTCCCCATGCGGCCACACCCATGGAAGTGCTGCGCACGGCTGTTTCCTCCATGGGCCACTGGGATCCGGACAGCGGTAACACCCGACTGGATGCCCTGCTACGCAAGGCCCAACGCATCACCGAACGCATCCCCCTGATCATCTCTTCGCATCAACGACTGCGGAACGGACACGAGCCGGTTGAGCCGCGCTACAACTGTGGCATTGCCTTCAATTTTCTCTACACCCTCACAGGCGAAGAGCCGGATCCAATCATGGTCAAGGCCATGGATACCTCCTTGATTCTCCATGCCGACCATGAGTTGAACGCCTCCACCTTTACCGCCCGGGTGACCGCCGCCACCATGACCGACATTTATTCGGCCATGACCAGTGCCATTGCCGCCCTGAAAGGTCCTTTGCACGGAGGAGCCAATGCGGAAGTCATGAAAATGCTGGAAGAGATCGGCGAGGCCTACAAAGCAGAGGGTTGGGTCAAGCGGCAGCTGGCAGACAAAAAAAAGGTGCCTGGCTTTGGCCACCGAGTATATCGCTGCGAAGACCCACGCGCCACTGTACTCAGGGAATCGGCACGCCAGATCACCACCCTGACCGGCCAGACCCACTACTTTGAAATAGCGCAGGAAGTGGAAAAGGCCATGCTGACCCACTCCAAGGTCTTTCCCAATGTGGATTTCTTCTCTGCTCCCCTGTACAACGCCATGGGTATTCCCACCGAACTGTTCACCCCGATCTTTGCCATCAGCCGCGCTGTTGGCTGGACAGCACATATTCTGGAGCAGTGGAAAAACAATCGCCTGATCCGCCCAACAGCCAACTACATTGGACCATCCCTCACCTCCTATATGGATATCGGTGCCCGTTCGTAATCCCTGCAATCTCCGTTGCAGGAACTCCCGTCCCTGGGCAACCTTTGCCATGTCCTGAGATACGTTCCCTTTGATAGCATAATCAGGCAGAGAATCATTGGAGAGCATCGGCCCCCAAGCCTCGCCCATCCCGCGTAAACTGCCTGCCTGTACAAGCACTCCAAAGAAAAAGGGAAGCCCGGCAACCAGGCTTCCCTTCCACAACACACTCCAACACAGAGTGTTTGCACGTATTACTCGATTTCCTCCAAGCTCTTGCCACCGGTGCGCAGACCCCAAAGCAGCAGGGGAATAACCGGGGCAAAAAAGAGAATACCCACTGCAGTGAAGATACCTGTAAAGCCGTATGCGGTGTGGATAAGAGGAATGAAGATCTGCGAGCCAGATACAGACAAGCGGGCCAGGCCGTTATGGAAGCCGGTTGCCGTGTTGCGCATGCGGGTCGGGTAAGACTCGGCTGTGTAGGAGAAGAGCAGGAAGCTGCCTGCCATGTTGAATACTGTGACCATGAAACCTGCAGCAGTCAGCATGATCAAAGTCTTCATGCCACCGAAGATAAAGGCGGTAACGGCAGCGCCCACAAACAGACAGGCCAATGGTATTTTTCGTCCACCCTTGTCGGCCACCAGGGAGTTGAGAAAACAGCCCAGAGGTACACCAATGCTGATGATGGTCATGGCGGTCAAGGTATCTTTCACCGAGAAACCCAGCATACTCAATAACTGGGGAGTCCAGTTGGCCACCAAGAAGCCGGCTGGAACAGTTGTAGTAAAGAGGAAGATGAGCAGCATGGTGCGGCCGATATACCTCCGGGTAAACATACCAGTCAGCACTTCCATTACCGAAGCCTTGGGCTGTACATTCTTGACGGCATCGGAAAGATCGATATCCTTGCCGGTTAGATACGCAACAACCTCCTCGGCCTCCTTGACCTGCCCACGGGTGACCAGCCAACGTGGTGATTCTTTAAGATACTTCAAGCCAAGGAAAAAGGGTATGATGCCCAGACCGCCGGCGTAGAAGATAAAGCGCCAGGCCTCTTCCGCCATGGGAATGACCGCACGACAGGCAAGCGCAACAAAGGGCACGGCACAGAAACCAACGGCTGCCACCCGGCCCTGCCACATACCACGGGTTTGGCAGGGTGCCATTTCCGCAATATAGGCCTGGGAGGTCACCATCATGCAGAAAACACCAAAGCCGGTAAGAGCACGAAACAGGGTAAATACCGCGAAATTACTGGTTAAACCAGTGATAATCGAGGAAACGGAAAAAATGACAATGGAGATGAGGAAGGTTTTCCGCCGACCGATGAAATCGGAGATGACCCCACCGAGAAAACCGCCGGAAGTCATGCCAATGAAATACCAGAACATGATGGTGGCGATGTCGGTGGGTTTCAGATTCCACGAGATGGACAGTGCCGGCGCAACAAAACCGAAGTTCCAGTTGTCGAACTGCTCGAAAAAATAGGCAGCCATGATGATGAAAAACAGCCCCGCATGAACGCCCCGAACAGGTAAACCGTCGAAGTAGTTGTTTTTGAATCGTCCCTGCCGATCACTCAAATCCTCGATCCCGCAGGGGGTATTGTCATTCAGCTCGTGTTGCATGGTGTTCCCCTTTTAAAGTGGTTGCTATTTCAAAATCCGCCTTTTTTTTGCTCCGCAGTCCAGTCAGTATCTTCCGCATTTCTGCGGCAGCAGAGCCTGAAAGATCTTCTGATTCGGCCTGCATGCCTTTTTCTGCCGCTTTTATCCAACCAGCCATTCTTCTTGCTACCAGGAACTGACAACGGCTAGCAAGACAACCGGTTCATCTGTCTATCATCTCATGATTGCAGAAAAAATATCGCGGTCCACGAGCTGCCACAACTCGTAATTTTACCGGTTTTTTGACTTTATCGATCAGTTGTTTTGAAATGAATATGTGCGAAGAAAAAACGAAAAACTCGAAAATTTCCCAGCTGTACAGCTGGCTGAACACAGGTATAAGAAAAACTTAACAGGAAGACGTTCCAACAGGAGCAAGATGGATAAAAATCAGCCGGACAAGGGGATAGCTATGAAAAAGACACGCTCAGCAACAGTACTGGCCGCTGCCTTGGCCCTGGGCCTTTCAACAGGAATTGCCGTTGCTGCGGAAGAAGGCAGCCAAAACCAGGCTGCGCCTGCACCAAAAGTGAAACAGATGGGAGGCCTGAGCGGCACCCCGGTCAACACGGCCATCAGCGGTGGCGGCATCGTACCCAAGGGCATGCTGCTGACCGTGTTCAACTCTTCCTATAGAAACAAATACAATATCATTGATGGAGGCGAGTCCGACGGCCGTACCCTGGTCAACGAAGTCTACCTGCTGAAAATCCGCTATAGTCCGCTGGACAGGTTAGAACTCATCGTGGTGCCCGGCTATATCAACAACAGCCTCAACCCTTACCGTAACCTGGGTGAAAGCAGTGTCACCGGCTGGACCGATTTCAACGCAGGGGCCACCTATATGTTTTTAAGCGAACGCTTTGGCGACCCGGTGAGCATGGCCTTTTCCCTGGGATTGAACCTGCCCACCGGCCAGAGCGGGAACAGCCACCCACCGGGTGGTGGGGCTTGGGGATGGAACACCAAGCTTGGTTTGAGCAAGGTTTTTCAACCCAAGCATCGTATCGATGCAGACCTGGGCTTTGCCCAGCCTTTTGAAGAAGGCAATCAGGATGTGGAAAAAGGGTACTCCATCACCTTCAACGGCAGCTACCATTACATCATTAACGATAATTTCGATGTCGGTCTGGAGTTCGCCCTTACCCATAACGACGAAGGCGAAAAGAACGGCGTTGCCATGAATAACGGCACCTCAGAACTTTATGCAGGCCCGGCCATAAACTATATCCTTCCCAAATATAAACTGTGGTTTGGTGTTGGTGCCTACTTTCCGGTCTACCGCGATGCCGACTCCCCCACCGCCTTTGAAGACTACCGTATTGACTTCAAACTGGGTAAGCTTTGGAGCTTCTGAGCCTGCCGAAATCTTGTTCCCTAAAGCCTAGTTCAATCTTCCGGTCCAGCCTGCGTGGCTAGGCCGGATTCTTGTTTTCTGCATCACTCCAGAAAAAACTGCCATTCAGCCCACACCGTGCCCTCTTCCGCGCCCAGAAAAAAACGACTACTTTCCGCCTTGCCCGCGGTTGCCAACATGGGCAGGGCTAGCTGCCGCACAAACAGCTTTTGTCGGTCCCTGAGAATAGCCACCCCTTTTTCATTCTTGGCTGAAACAAGATACTGCAAAAGCTGGCTCGTGCCCTCTGCTACCTGCTTGTTGCGAATAAAGAGGTAACAGGAAGCATGAACAGGGACTTCCTTGCCGACATTGTCTAGGGCTGTGGCCTTTTCCCCACCCTTGCGTAAGCGCGTGGCCATTTGCTGGACCATATGCAGATTGTCTGCCAGGAGTAGATGCCTGCCGATAACGGCAAAGGCCGGCTGAATCAGGCCGCCGACCATGCTGAAGGTCACAGCTTCTGTGCCATACTCCAACTCGACCTTGCGCAGGGGAAAACCGCTGAACAAACGCTGCAGCCGCTCGTGCACCACGGCCATATCCTGGCCTGTAAAATACAAGGAAAACAAAGGCTTGAGTGTACCATTCTGGTTTTTTTCCCCCCGAATAACCAAACCAAGTTCTGTGGCGAACAGACGATAAAATTCTTCCTCACTCAAGGAAGCCTGGTCAAAAAAATCTTTTGCCACCGCAAAGAGCGGAGCACCCAATTCAGTGTTGTTGACTGCAGCCACAAATCTGTGCAGAACTTCAGGAGTGAACCAGTTTGTCCAAAAATGGAGCAAAGTGGCTGGATCTGGCGAAACATTCAAAGGCGGTTGCGCCGATGCCTTGAGCCCATGTTTCTGCAGCCAGGCATTCAATTCATCGGTCTTGAAACGCAGAGTCGCGCTCAACCCGGTGTGGTTACCATCAATTGCATGGGCCACAATTACTTGCTGGGACAACAGGCCCTGCCACAAAGGGAAAAGCGCATGCTCCCACAGCGGTTGGGAGCGTAGGGCATGGGCGTCTGCATAGAAGAAGAACTCACCTTCCTCTTGAGGAACAATACGGTGTTGATGTTGCCAGTTCTTCTGACCATGTGCAGCTTGCGCACCGCCGAGCATGCGAGAAACAACCTGGTCGAGGCAACGGTGTATTGGCCCCTGGGCAAAGGCATAGAGGGTAAAGTTGTGGATGGTGCTGGAGTACAGACTGCGTCCGGAGCGCAACCGTTTGACAGTGATGAGGGCACCCTGGTATTCCTGCGTCTGCACAGGGCTGCTCGCATCAACCAGGGCCTGGATGCTCTCGTTGGCTGCTGCATCATGCTCCGGTAGGATAAAAATGAGGCTGGCGCAGATGGAATCCACCAAGCCCAGGTCAGGAGCCTGGTTGGGCAGCAACGCCAGCATACCCCGACGCTGTAAAACCTCCTGAATCAGGGGCACGGAATTCAGGGACTGGAGCAGCATCGCACCTCGGTCAAAATAACTGATGAGCGCGCTGTCCAGGCCGAGTTGTTGCATGTCCCGGGTAAAGCCTGTTTGCTGCATCTGCATTGCCATGGGACTTTGCGCTAATCCCTGCGAGAAGCGAGTAAAATTGTTCCAATGGACAAAGAGCAGGGTGTCTGCCGGCAGCAATTCATCCGGATCTGGGGCACTGGTGAGATTGCGGCTCAGCCAATACGCTGGCACAGCGGCAAGAACAAGCAGAAAAAAAAGAAGAAGCCGTTTATAGACAGTCATATCGTTTCATTGCTCTGGTACAGAGTTTTTTTGCTTGATCAGTCGCTTGAGCAAGGTAAGTACCGCTGCACCGTCAATGGGCTTGGCGATATAGGCGTCCATACCAGCCTCCAGGCACTTGCGCCTGTCCGCCGGTCCGGCGTGTGCGGTCATGGCCAGGATCGGAATGTGCTCCCCTTCTCCTTCTGCCCTGCGGATACGTCGCACCGCCTCGTAACCATCCATCTCCGGCATTTGCATATCCATAAGGATGCAGGCAAAATTCCCCTGCCGCCAGGCTTGTAACGCCTCTTTACCGTTTGCAACCAAGTCGACCTGATAGCCTGCCCTGCTGAGCAAAGTGCAAATCAGCACCTGGTTGATTTGCTCGTCTTCTGCCACCAGCACGGGGATGCCAGCCACAGGCGAAGGCAGAGAATGTTTACGTGCTGGAGCCGCCCCTGGTGGCAATATCTGGGCATCAGCCGGTAAATGCTTTGCCGGTTTTAAGGGTAAAACAAAGGTAAAGCAGCTGCCAATGCCCAAAGTACTGTCCACCGTGATGGAACCACCCATCAGCTTCACCAGGGTTTGGGTAATAGTCAGCCCCAGCCCGCTGCCGCCAACACGACGGGAATGCGAGGTGTCGACCTGGGTAAAGGAGTCAAAAATCATGTTCTGCTGGCTGAGCGGAATGCCGATGCCGCTATCAATCACAAAAAAGCACAGCTGCCTCTGTCCTTTGGCATCCCAGGCAGACCCTACCGAAAGGCTTAGCCCACCTTCGCGGGTACATTTCAAACTGTTGTCGAGCAAGTTGGTCAGTACCTGCATGAGTTTGTCCGCATCACCCACAAGCTGGTCGGGAACGGATGGGTGCACAGTACTGGTCAATTCCAAATTTTGCTCCCTGGCCCGCACCTCCATGGGGGTGAGAACATCCTGCAAGGTAGTGCGCAGGGAAAAGGGCTGCTCGTTGAGTTCCATACGGCCGGCCTCCATCTTGGAAAAATCGAGGATGCCGTTCAAAAGTGTCATCAGACGCCGGGCCGAACGCTGGATAAAGGCCAAATGCTCCCGTTGCTCCACGGAAGCTGTCACACCATCCAGCAGCAGTTGGGATATGCCAAGAATGCCATTCATGGGAGTACGAATCTCATGACTGATATTGGCCAAAAATTCATTTTTAGCCACATTGGCCGCTTCGGCAGCCTCCTTGGCCTTTTCCAGCTCCTGTTTCACCGCCTTGCGGGCGCTGATATCCTCAATGACCCACACCACCCCTTCGGCCCGATGCTCAGGGTCAATGGCCCGGCCGCTCAGGCTGCAGGGGATGATGGAGCCATCTTTCCGGCGCATGTTGTATTCCACCTGCAGAATCTCGCTTTCCAGCATGAGACGCACATGCCTACGGATAAAACGACGCATGGCACCAAAGCTGGAGAACAACTGGGGGAGGTCGATTGCCAGCAATTCTTCGTGGCTATAGCCAAGCATCTCACACAGGCGCTCATTCACATTGACGATTCTCCTAGCACGAATCAGGGCGATGCCCACCAAACTGGTGCGGAAAATGGTTTCGATTTCACGGGCTGCAGCCAATCTGGCCAGTTCGGCGGCGCGGCTGGCTTCCTCCTGTCTGGCAAGCTTTTTGGCCATTTTCTGCCCCTGGTAGTCATGCCAGGCAATGATAGCCAAAAGTAATCCCAGGGCAGCAACCAGCGCTGTGCTTAACAGGACCGCTGCCCACGGATAATGCACCGGCTCCAGGGTCACCAAGTGCCAGCCATCCATATCCAGCGGCTGCCAATCAAGACTGGCCTGTTGCACATGCGTTCGCTGTAGCACGCTCCGTAGCAACACAGAAGAAAGAGTCAGACCTGGAATTTCGCCTGCCTGGACATCAACACCAACCACCTCAAGATTAGCCATCTCCCTTTGCCAGGCACCGGGCTCCTCCCATTTCTGTTCAGTGGCGGCAAACACTTGGCCATCAGGCGACAGTACAAGGCTCTGCACCTCATGCTGTACAGAAAGGAGCATGTGCCGGAGTCCATCATAGGACCATTTCACCACGACCACAGCCCTGGGTGTAGTGTGTGCGGTAGAGAAGACCGGCGCACTGAAATACAGACCCTTTACCTGCGAAACATCACCCACCCCAGGGTATTGTCCCAACCCGCCTGCCATGGCTGTGCTAAAGTAGGGCTGGCTGGAGTAGTCTGCGCCAACCTGTCTGTGGCCATCCGAATCCCATGAACTGCACAGTACCTTACCCTTTGTATCTTGCACAAAAACCAGCTCCGCATACAACACCTTGCGGATGTTATTTAAGGCCCGGTTCAGTTCAGGATTTTGAGGATCAATAGCCCCCCGGCTCACTGCCTGCACCATATCTTGTTCGGCAATTTTCACCGCAGCGTTACGATAAAAAGCCAGTGCATAGGTGTTGATTCCCGAGGCCAGGCCGGTGGTAACCGGTTCCTGGAGGCGGCGATGCATGGTAAGATTCACCTGTTCACAGATCAGGACTGCAAAGAAGAACAAGACGATGGCAAAAGGAATGAAGGCAGCCAGGCGAAAAACAAGCTGACGGCTTTCCGGTGTGAGCCGATACAAAGGTCCGACTCTCTTCTGTAATGCAGTGTAGATCGTCTTTTTCATCGCCGTGTCCTGCAGACCGCTGTTTGCCCTTGCACCTCACACTTCATACTGCATGCGGCGGTACTGGATGGCCTCGGCCACATGCTGCTGCTTTAAGGAAGAAACAGGGATGCGGGTAGACACGCCCTCCAAGTCGGCAATGGTGCGGGCGATTTTTACGATGCGATAATAGGCGCGGGCAGAGAGCCCAAGCCGGCTGATGGCCTGGTCGAGCAGGCGGGCGCAGGCTGCATCCAGCGGACAATAGCGCCTGACCTCCCTGGTGCCCATCTGGGCGTTGCAGTAGAGATGCGGTTGCCGGGCAAATCGTTCTGCCTGCATCTGCCTGGCAGCCTGTACCCGGTCGCGGATACTGGTGGAAGCCTCACCGGCAGGACGCTCCAACAACTCCTTAACCGGTACCGGCGGCACCTCGACATGCATATCTATGCGATCTAAAAGTGGCCCAGAAAGCCGGCTGCGGTAGCGCTGCACCTGCGGCGGGCTACAGGTGCATGGTCGCACCACATCGCCCAGATAACCGCAAGGACAAGGATTCATGGCCGCAACCAGCATGAAGCGGGCTGGAAAACGCAAAGAAGAACTGGCACGGGCAATGGTGACAGACCCATCTTCCAGGGGCTGACGCAGCACTTCGAGCACCTGTTTTTTAAACTCGGGCAGTTCATCTAAAAAAAGTACGCCATTATGGGCCAGGGATACCTCGCCTGGCCGCGGTACATGCCCACCACCAATGAGTCCGGCATCGGAAACCGTATGGTGTGGAGAGCGGAAGGGTCGCCGGGTTAGCAGGGGCGAATCTGCCGGCAAAAGCCCGGCACAGGAATACACCCTGCTGGTTTCGTAGGCTTCGTCCAGGGTCAGGGCGGGCAGGATGGAAGGCAGGCGGCGGGCCAGCATGGTTTTACCGGTGCCGGGCACCCCGCACAAAAGGAGATTGTGTCCACCTGCCGCTGCTATCTCCAGGGCACGCTTGACCGCTTCTTGGCCGTGCACCTCGGCAAAATCCGGCCCAAGCAGCTGGTTTGCCGCAAAAACCGCGTTAATATCCGTATGCTCTGGAGCAATTTCCTCCCGGCCTGCAAGAAAATCCAGTGCCTGTTCGAGTCGCTCCACCCCATGGACACTCACACCATCAACCAAGGCCGCCTCTTCTGCATTGCCACCTGGTACCAACACCCGGCGGCATCCATAATCTCGGGCGGCCAGCACCATGGAGAGCACACCCGGCAGCATTTTCACTGCGCCATCCAAAGACAACTCACCGCAGATCATGGTATCGGTCAGGGCTTCTTCGGGTACCAGCCCCGCAGCAGCCAGAATCCCCAAGGCAATGGGCAAATCATAGCCTGTACCCTCTTTTCTGAGTGCTGCTGGCGCCAGGTTCACGGTGATGCGACGCAGGGGAAACTCGTAGCCGGAATTTTTGATGGCAGCCCGTACCCGATCCTTGGCCTCGCGCACTGCTCCCTCGGCCAGGCCCACGGTGGCAAAGGAAGGCAGCCCCAGGGCCAAATCAACCTCCACCTGCACCATCAGGGCGTCCACCCCGGCAAGGGTTGCACTCAGCACTTTGGCCAGCATCGCCCCTCCTGATACAGACGCTGCATGGCCTCGCTGTATACACCAGGTTGCGTATATAAATAAAAGGGAGGTAAGACCTGACAGTCAGCGCCACCATTTTTCATTGCCTCCACCAACACCAACCTGGCATTTTCTATGGTGGGAGAGCTGTAAATCATCTGTATTCGTTTGGGCATCAGGCGACGGGCAAGCAGAAGCTGCTGCAACTGGGCCTGGCCAGAGGCTGGAAAGATGAAGACCACCCTGCCCCGGTTTTTTACAGCAAAGGCCGCAGCGCAAATAAAGTCGTCCAGGCTGGCCAAAAGGCCATGGCGCGCCTGGGCCACCTGGATATCCTGGCTGATTCGCCCCCGGCCTTCGCTAAAATACGGCGGATTGCAGACCACCAAGTCAAAGGATTCAGGTGCAAGGATTGCAGACACCTGGCGCACATTCGCCGCCAGTATCTGCATGCGCTCCTGAAAGCCATTGTGGTCAACATTGGCGCGGGCAAGTAAGGCCAGTTCAGCCTGGTATTCAATCCCCACCAGCGTGCACGTTGGACAGCGGTAGGCAAGGATCAGGGCCACGACACCGCAACCGCAGCCAAGGTCAAGAATGCGCCCATCATGGCGGGGACGGACAAAATGTGCCAGCAAAACAGCATCAACGGAAAAACGGTAGCCACGCAGGGGCTGGTGGCAGAACAATTCGCCACCAAAAAGCGTATCAGCACTGTGCCCCCCTGCACAGGCAGCCTGCACAACAGCTGTGTCAGCGGACGAAGGTAAACTCAAAGCCGACTCCATCGCAGCCGCCCAGGCAACACAACTGTACGGGACAGGATAGGAAAGGAATCTCGACAGTTCATCAGTTATGTTTACCATTGTACAGATGCTCCACGCAACCGGCAAGTGAGGTGGCATGGAGGCGGCCTGCCCAAGCAACGGCCGTCAAGGGCATTCTTTTCATTACAGGAGTATTGCATGGATATTTTTATCAAAACCCATTTTTCCGGCGGGCACCATCTGCGTGCCTACCCAGGTAACTGCGAAAATCCACATGGCCACAACTGGAAAGTCAAGGTAACTGTACGGGCCCATGAACTCGACCAGCTCGGCATGGGCATTGATTTCAAGGATCTGAAAAAAACGGTCAACACCCTCTTGGACGAACTCGACCACCGCGACTTGAACGAGCACCCCGCCTTTCAAGATAAAAATCCGTCTTCGGAACATATAGCCATGTTCATTTTTCATGCGCTTAAAGAACCGTTGACCAGCGAACGCTATGCATTACATGCCGTGGAGGTGCGCGAAACCGACAGCTCAGGGGTAGTGTACTACGGTGACTGACACCTCAGGCATCCAGAGCCAGGTACTGCTTCAGGTCAGCGAGCTATTCTATTCCATCCAGGGTGAATCCACCCGTGCTGGCCTGCCCTGTGTATTCATCCGCTTAAGCGGCTGCAACCTGCGCTGCAACTACTGCGATGCCGCCTACACCTGGACAGAACCAGGCACACCCCATAGCCTTGCCAGCCTGCTTAACTGGGTGTTGGCACAGGACTGCAACCTGGTGGAGCTCACCGGTGGCGAACCTTTGGGACAAAACGGTGTATATGCGCTGATGCAGGCCCTGCTGGCAAACGGCCTGCAGGTTCTGTTGGAAACCAATGGCAGCCTTGGAATAGGCCGGGTGCCGCTGGCAGTGGGTATTGTTGTGGATGTTAAATGCCCGGATTCCGGCATGGATGCCCACTGGCATGCCGACAATCTGAACCTGCTGCGCAATCGGGCGCAACAGGGCGCGCATGATGAGCTCAAGTTTGTGCTCAGCAGCGAGCACGACTTTTACTGGGCCTGGGATTTTGTGCAGCGTCACCGACTCCAGGAGCTGCTGCCCATTCTCTTTTCTCCCCTGCAGCCGCAGTTGCCGCCGCAGCAACTGGCAGAGCTGATGCTGCAGCACCGGGTGCAAGCCCGCTTGCAGCTGCAGCTCCACACCCTGCTCTGGCCAGACAAGGCGCGCGGCGTGTAAAGTAAAGCCAAGAAACCAAACACACTAGGTAGGGCTGTAACGTTCTGGCAACACAGCTCTGCTGGCAACAAACCACAAAGCCCCTTTCCTAAACGGAAAAGGGCTTTGTGGTCGGTCCCTGGCTTAGATAGAGAAACCCGGTGTTCGCAGAGTAGACCTACAGGTCCTGAGGTTTGACCACCCCACCGATACTCTTCTTCAACGCAAGCAAAGCAGCCTTCTGTTCGTCATATACAGCAAAAAGCCGTTCTGAGGCACCTTCCTCCTTGCGCCAGGCTGCTTCCTGGAGGTCGATCCGGGCAATGATGTTGTCGATGTACAGAGAAAACTGCATGGTATAGAGTGATTCTGGGTAATCCTTGTCTATTTTCTCCCTGAACAGTTTTTTCAGGTCTGCATACTTGGGCAACATACCAATGGGAGAGGCAATGGCCTCCACATCGCCGTGGGCGTACATCTCCAGCCAACCCAACCAAACATGCACATCCCGCTTTTCACCCAAAAGCCCTTTCTCATTGCTGCCCCTAGCCTCGTGGGTGAGGAAGTAATTCAAACCAGCCATAATCGGTTTTTGTTTCAAGGCCGGGTTGGTGTAGAAATTGAATTGGGCCTGGAGGTATTCCGCCAGAGGTGCGGCAACAAAGGGGGCATTGGCCCAAGGCTGGCGGTTGACACCACTTGCCCCCATTTCAGTGGCCGTGGCCCTGGAAACGATGGAGGCACCGATGGCCACACCGCTATCCATATCCTTGGCCACCCAGATGGGCGGCATGGTGTCGCTGTCGCGACCCGAGTAGGTAATTACCCGTACCGGTACGCCATTGGGGTCGGCATTGCGGGCCTTGTCATGATTGGCAATGGCCTCGGCCAGCAAGGTGCAGCGCGAATTGGGATGCGACATGGGCACATCGCGCATGTCTTTGGTCCACATACCCTGGTAGTTATTGCCCCAAGCAGGCGGCTCTTCGCCGTCTCCCTCCCAGCGGGGTCTTTTGTGCTCGTCAACAAGCACGTTGGAAAAGATGACCTCGGTACCAGGCTTACGCAGACATTTCATCAAATGCGGGTCGCCCTCCTCGTTGACATCCTTCAGAATACCGAAAATCCCGACTTCCGGATTCACTGCCCTCAGCGTACCATCTTCGGCAATCCACATCTGGGCCAGGTCATCACCGACAAAATTATCACCCACCATGGCTGTGGTGGTTTTGCCACAACCTGAGGGCGCGGCTCCGGCAAAAAAGGTCAGGCGGCCGCCCGGACCCTTGAGCCCGGTGATGAACATGTGCTCGGAAAGCTCTTTGCCGGCAAATGTATACAGGGCACTGTCCGTGGCAAAACGGTGGTTGCCCTTTTTCATCATCAGGGTGTTGCCAGCATAGGTGCAGTAGGTGGAATAAGTGGTCTGCCAACTGCGATCCATGTAGATGCGCACCTTGTCGATGTCTTCGGAACGGTTCGAACCCTCGGAATGGAGGTTGGTAAAAAATTCGCCCCGGCGGACAACTTCCTTGTCAAAGTCAGCAAAACAGTTGCGGTAGAGTATCTCGGCAGAGTGGAGCACATAGGTGGAACTGGATATTTCAATGGCCGGGATGGAAGAATGCGCGCCCACCGGGCCACGGCTGTAGAAACCAACAAACATGGTTTTACCGCGCATGATGCCGCGCATGTACTGGCGCATGTAGGCATGGGAGGTTTCGCGCGGCTCCCTTTTGGCAAGCGATGAGATGTCCTCATCTGCATTGGTAATATAAAAGGTCTGGTTGATCATGCGTCCCTGGTCTTCAGGTAAGTCGAAATGAATGGTATGGCCTGCCATGGCCAATTCACTCTCTTCACCTTTTTCCAGGCTCATCCTGCGGATCTTGGCACGATCCTCCTCGCTGCCGGTAACGATGATCACGGTATCCGGATCGCACAAGGCAATGGCATTTGCCACCTTGAGCAAGGCCTCCTCGCAGGTTATGGTGTTCAACCTGTGCAGATGCTCAGGGCTGAGCCGCTGCTTGAACAGATCCTGCGCTTCGGCCATGGAATGAACACCCCCCAAATCCGACAAAAGATCCACACCTTGTTTGTATTGCAGCATTATTTTCCTCCCAGAGTGTCATGGGGTAAAAAGATATAGTGTTTGCTCATGTGTTTTTCTAAGTAGTATACCGATTTGTAAAAATACGCAATTACGTCTTCGGTCTTGTCTGCTTTTTCTGCATCTTTTTACCAAAACAAGGTCTACACTACCCAACTTCTGCAATACCGAACAACGTGCAAACAGAGCAGTGCAAAGAAACAAACCTGCAGAGGCAGTTTGCACCCGCTGTTGCTCCGGCATCCCTGTATAATGACAAGAGGTAAGCACGGCGTTCTGTCTTGCAACAGAGCAGATGAACATAGCGGGTGGGCCAAGATGGCGCATATCCGCCGACTCTCTGGCGGAAAGTGGTGTTCAGCCCTTGCCAGAAGAAGCCTGCTTGGTGTAAGTATACTGGTTTTTACCAAACTGAAGACAGACCCTGTGCGTTGCTTGGCTCTGTTTTGTTTGGCTTTTTTGCGGATACGCACCACTTTTTAACTATACTTTTTTAATTATACCTTTTGCGAGTAACGGGCATGGGTTTTCGTTGTGGCATCGTTGGTCTGCCCAATGTGGGCAAGTCCACCATTTTCAATGCGCTGACCGCTGCCGCCATCCAAGCGGAGAACTATCCTTTTTGCACTATCGAGCCCAACGTGGGCATCGTACCGGTGCCGGATGAGCGCCTGGATGTTCTGGCCGGGCTGGCACGCACCAAAGTCAAGGTCCCCACCCAAATGGAATTCGTCGATATTGCCGGGCTAGTGCAGGGCGCCAGCAAGGGTGAGGGGTTGGGTAACCAGTTTTTGGGCCATATCCGGCAGGTGGATGCCATTATTCATGTGGTGCGCTGCTTTGAGGATGACCACATCATCCATGTGGATGGCCATGTCGACCCCTTGCGCGACGTGGAGGTCATTGCCACGGAACTGATGCTGGCAGATCTTGAAACCGTAGAAAAACGCCTGGTTAAAACACGCAGCCAGGCCAAATCCGGCAACAAGCAATTCTTGGCCGAGTTGCAGGTGCTGGAACAGTTGCACAAGGTGCTCGACGCAGGCCAGCCAGCCCACAGCTTCACCCTGCCCAAAGGGCAAGACACCCGCTTTCTGCGCGAACTTTGCCTGCTTTCCGCCAAACCAGTACTCTATGTGGCCAATGTACATGAAAGCGAGCTGACCACCGGCAATGCGCACGTAACTGCACTCAAGCAGTTGGCAGCCACAGAAGGAGCGCAGCTGGTCTGTATTGCCGGAGCCATCGAACAGGAGCTGAGCCAACTGCCCCCAGAGGAGCAGCAGGAATACCTGCAGGAGCTGAACATGACAGAGCCCGGCCTGCACCGGCTGATCAAGGCAGGCTACAGCCTGCTCGGGTTGATCACCTTTTTCACGGTGGGCGAAAAAGAAACCAGGGCCTGGACCATCAGCCAGGGTGCCAAGGCACCGGCTGCCGCAGGAAAAATCCACTCTGACTTTGAACGCGGCTTTATCCGCGCCGAGGTGATTGCCTACAAGGACTATCTAGCCTGTGGTTCCGAGGCGGCAGCCCGCGACAAGGGACTAATGCGCTCGGAAGGCAAGGAGTATGTTGTGCGCGATGGCGACTGCATCCTCTTTCGTTTCAATGTATAATCTGGCTTCTTACCGGGTTACTCAATAATAAGGAGGCATTGTGCCGTATTCATCCTCCCAGGCAAAACAGATTTTTGTCCGTGATCTGCAGGAAAATCAGCAGATCAATAGCGAGCCTTTTCTGGTCAGCCGCTTTGCCCAGGCCGAAACTAAGGCAGGTAAGGCCTATCTTTCCCTCACCCTGATGGACAAAAGCGGTGAAATCGAGGCCCGTCTTTGGGACAGGGCCGAGCACTTTGCTCCCCTGGCCCAGGAGGGGGCCTTTATCACCGTGCAGGCCACGGTCGACCTGTTCAACGATCAGCTCCAGCTCAGATTGCACACCCTAAGTGCGGCAGAAGAAGACAAGCTTGTGCTCAACGATTTTTTTCCTGCCAGTCACCGTCCCCGGGAAGAGATGATTCGGGAACTGAAAAAACGGATCAAGGGAATACAAGACAAGCCTCTGCAACGACTGCTGGAGGAAATTTTCCACGGCGAAACCCTGGCCCGCTTTGCCCAGGCACCGGCGGCAAAAAAAATGCATCATGCCTATCTGGGCGGTCTGCTCGAGCATACCCTATCCATGGCACACATGGCCGAGGCCGCAGCCAGGCACTATCCACTCATCAATGCCGATCTGCTCCTGGCTGGCGTGCTTTTGCACGATCTGGCCAAGATCGAAGAGTTCGATTACAGCCGCCCGGCCTTCAACTACACCGACCGTGGTCGCCTGGTGGGACACCTGGTACTGGGGGTGGACATGCTCCGCCGCGCAGCAGACAAGGTGCCCGACTTGCCCATGGCAACCGTGGATCAACTGGCACATCTTATCCTCAGCCACCATGGTCAGCTGGAATTCGGCTCGCCGGTTTTGCCCATGACCCCGGAGGCCATGCTGCTGCACCACCTGGACGACATGGATGCCAAAATGAACTTCCTGGAAGGGATGATGGTGCAGATGGATGGGGACGAACAGCAATGGACCACCTTCCAACGGCCCCTGCAGCGCTATCTCTATCTACGTGGCCGCAACAGCACAAACAGCACAGGCAATACAGACGAGGGCACCGCGCAGGCCGCAAAAAATGCCGGCCAGCAGCAACTATTGTGGGAACGCTGACAAGGGGCAAGATCAGAATAAATCTATGACCACCTCGCAAGCAACAGATAAGGCCATGGCTGCCCCTATTCTCGGGCAAGACAAGGCCCTGCGCCTGCTTGCAAGGGCGCGTACAGGTGGGCGCCTGGCCCATGCCTACCTCTTTACCGGCCCTGAGGGCGTGGGCAAGTCTACCTTGGCCCGCAACCTGGCCACGTCTTTGCTCTGCCACCATCCCGATGCATCCCAGGACGTCCAGACAGAACAGGCAACAGGTTGTGGCCTTTGCACCTCCTGTCTGCAAATGCAGTCTGGCAGCCATCCTGATTTTCTACTCATCGAGCCCGATGGCCAGGGCATTAAGATCGACAGTATCCGCCTGTTGAAACAAACCCTTGGCTATCCACCCCTGGAGGGAGCCCTGCGGGTAGTGCTGCTCAAAGAAGTGCACACCATGCGACGCGAGGCTGCCAATAGCCTGCTCAAAATCCTGGAGGAACCACCACCAGGTAACCTGCTTTTGCTCACCAGCGCGGATGAAGCCGGACTTTTGCCCACCATCTACTCACGCTGCCAGCGTATTGCCCTCAAGGCCCTGCCCCTTGAACTGGCTAGAGAGGTGATCCTCCAGCATAAACCAGATTTGAGTCGAGCAGACTGCCTGGCGCTTGCCGAACTGAGCGGCGGCTGCCCTGGCCAGGCCCTGCGCATGGAAGAGGAGAACATCCTGCCTCTGTACCAGGATCTTCTTGCCGCACTGCTGTACCAGGGACGACAAGAGACAGAACAGGTGCAGGCTGCCCTGTCTTTGGCCGGCCGCCTCAATGAGCACAGGGAAATGAGCGGCCACATTCTGCACCGCCTGCGTATCCTGTGCACCAATGCGCTGGCAATGCGTCTCTGTGGGCAGGCCCCCGGCTCACATGATCAGACCGACAGGACCTCCCAAACGGCCCAGACGATACAGGCGACAAGAGAACGCTGGAATACAGAGCAATTATCTGCTAAATTGGCCAGTATCACTAAAGCGGAACAGGCCCTGCACAGAAATTGCAACCCAACGCTTGTTTTTGAAGTGCTGCTCCTGCAACTCTTCGACTGTCTTCCTTTTGTATCTCCAGACACATGAACGAAGTCAATCCCATAGCTGGTGCGGGTGGCAGGCCCGTTGACACAAGGCGCAACACCACCAGACACCACTACCTCATCCGTTTCCGTGACAGCGGCCGGGAATGTACTGCCTGCGCAGACAGTTCTGCCCTGCGCCGGGGCGATTTGGTCATGGTCCAGCGGGAACAGGGGCTGGAGCCGGCCACCATCTGTCATCGCACCTTTTCCATGGCCAGTCCCACAGGGGAGCGTATTGCCTGCCAGGAAATTGTACGACCAGCCACAGAGGAAGAACAGCAACGGTACCAGCTTGTGCTCGTGCAGGAGCAGGAAGCCTTTGCCTTTTGTCGGCAGCAGGTCGACCGCCTGCAGTTGATCATGCACCTGGTGCGGGTGGAGCGTTTTTTTAACGATTCAAAGATTATCTTCTATTTCACTGCGGAAAACCGGGTGGATTTCCGCGAGCTGGTCAAGGTTCTGGTACAGCAATACCGCACCCGCATCGAGATGCGCCAGATCGGCGTTCGTCACGAAACGCAGATGCTGGGTGGTCTGGGCGCCTGCGGCCGCGAACTGTGCTGCTCCACCTTTCTCAACAAGTTTGATTCGGTGTCCATCAAAATGGCCAAGATGCAAGATCTGCCTTTGAATCCCGCCAAGATATCTGGCATCTGCAACCGCCTGCTCTGCTGTCTGACCTACGAATATGATTCGTACCGCACCATGAAACGGCAGATGCCCCGGGTTGGCCGCTCCCTGATTGTTGATGGAGTCAGCTACCAGGTGCTGCAACAGCATTCGCTCGCCGGCTCCCTAACTGTGCTTGGCCCGGACGGCAGCCACAAGCTTCTTGAGGAGGCACAGTGGCGCCAGATTGAGGGTGAAAAAACCGGGGAGCGCGGCAAAGGCGGGACTGGAGATGGGACTGAGGCCGAAAACACTCCAAGTTCACCGCTATCACGGTCACGACAGTTCCGCCGCAAAAAGGCTAGAAAGCCGTCTTAAACGTACCGAGCCACCCATTATCTTCTTCCACAGCCAGGCTGCTCTTATGCCCACCTACGTCACCACTCCCATCTACTATGTCAATGCCCAACCCCACCTGGGCCATGCCTATACCACCATTATTGCCGACACCTACAGCCGGTTCAAGCGTCTTAGCGGCGACAGTGTCCGCCTCCAGACCGGCACAGACGAGCACGGTGAAAAGATTGCAGAGGCAGCTGCCAAGGCAGGCAGCAAGCCCAGGGAATATGTGGATGCCATTGCCGCTCTTTTTCAGCAGACCTGGCCGCTGCTCAATGTGCAACCAGACTATGTCATCCGCACTACGGATGCAGACCATGTAGAAACCGTGCAGCGCATTCTCGACCAGGTGCACCAACAAGGCGACATTTACTTCAGTGAATACGCCGGTCTCTACTGCCGCGGTTGCGAACGTTTCCTCACTGACAAGGAACTGGTGGAGGGAAAATGTCCTGATCATCTGGTGGAACCAGAACCAATTACCGAACAGAACTATTTTTTCCGCATGTCCAAATATCAGGACTGGTTGATCGAGCACATCAAGGAGAACCCAGAGTTCATCACCCCGGAACGTTACCGCAATGAAGTGCTCGCCTTCCTGGACGAGCCACTGGAAGATCTCTGCATTTCCCGGCCAACCTCCCGCCTTACCTGGGGCATTCCCCTGCCCTTTGACAACAGGTTTGTCACCTATGTGTGGTTTGACGCGCTCATCAACTACCTGACTGGCATAGGGTATCCGGATGGCCCGCTCTTTACCGACTACTGGCCAGTGGCAGAGCATGTCATTGCCAAGGATATTCTCAAACCACACGCCATCTACTGGCCCACCATGCTCAAATCCATGGGTTTGCCACCCTTCAAACGCCTGCATGTACACGGCTATTGGAATGTCGATTCCACCAAGATGTCCAAATCGCTGGGCAATGTGATCCGCCCCCGCGAACTGGTAGAGAAATACGGAGTGGATACGGTGCGCTATTTCCTGCTCAGGGAGATGAGCTTTGGCCTGGATGCCTCCTTTTCCTACGACGCCATTCTTGCCCGGCAAAATGCGGACCTGGCCAATGACCTCGGCAACCTCTTCTCCCGTTCACTCACCATGATCGGCAAGTATGCAGACCAGCACATTCCTCCTCTGCATTCAGAACTGTTGCAGGAGAGCGACCATGAAGTGCAGGAAGCACTGCAGACCATGGGTACCACCTACACTGCCGAGATGAACGCCTTCCGCTTTCACCGGGCCCTGCAGGCGGTGTGGGAGGTAATCGGCCTGCTCAATCGCTACATTGTGACCAATGCCCCCTGGGAACTGGCCAAAGATCCAGAGCAGCACCAGCGCCTGCAGACCGTGCTGGCTCTTTTGGGTGGCAGTTTATGGCACATTGCCGTGGTGCTCAAGCCCATCATGCCCGAAACCGCGGCTAAAATGGCCCAAGCCCTGGGCATGGAGGAGGCCCTGGCCACGGCGGTACTCAGGCCAGCAATTCCGTTGGCTCCCCTGCCAGCCAGCCGTGGGCTCGGTGAGGTGCCCCAGCTCTTTCCCCGCATGGAAAAAAAGAAACAACCAGTCTCAAAAACAGCCCAACCCAATCAAGCACATGGAACGAAAAAAGCTGACCCAGAGGCGCAGCCTACTGGTTTGCTCTCCTTTGCGCAGTTTCAAGCACTTGATTTGCGGGTAGCGCAGATCACCGCGGCCCAGCGGGTGAAAAAATCAGAGCGTTTGCTGCGCCTCAGCGTGAGTGCGCCAGAGGAACGCACAGTAGTGGCCGGTATTGCCCAAAGTTACAGTCCTGAGGAACTCATTGGCAAAAAGGTGGTTCTTGTCGCCAATCTACAGCCTGCCAAACTCATGGGCACTGTTTCCGAAGGCATGGTGCTGGCCGCAAAAGAACCCCTGGAAGATGGTTCAGAACGTCTACGCCTGCTCTTTGTCGATCCGGCCATGAGTCCAGGCAGTAAAATTTCCTGATGCTTCACCCTGGGCTTGCTACCTGTGGCGCAGCCTGTTTTTGTCCATAACTTCAAAATTTTCTGGAGACCATATGTTCATGCTCGGCAACTTTATCCTCGCCTTGGCCAAGCTGATTGATATCATCCTGAGCACCTACATCTGGGTCGTTATTGCCCGGGCAGTCATCTCCTGGGTCAATCCCGATCCTTACAACCCGATCGTGCGTTTTTTGGTGCAGATCACCGAACCGCTACTGTCCCGTATCCGCCGGGTATTGCCAGCCATGGGCGGGTTGGACCTCAGCCCGGTGCTGCTCATCCTGGGTATTGTTTTTCTGCAGAGCTTCCTTAGGCCAACCCTGCTGCAGTTGGCAGGCATTTTTCACTAATTCTCATTTCAAATCAGAAAGCATGTCAAGGAGCAAGGCAACGCAAGTGTACATTGCGATACGCTGCAGAACATTCGCCTTGCCGACACGTAACAATGTTTTGTTGGATAGTTGCAATGAGTAGTACGCCATGCCGTACCTGTTGACCCAGGCTGATGGCTCTCTTCTGCTGAGGATACATGTACAGCCGCGGGCATCCCAAAATCAGGTGACAGGTTTGCAGGGTGATGCCCTGAAGATCAGGCTGTCTGCACCACCGGTGGATGGCAAGGCCAACAAGGCAGTACTCGCCTTTCTCGCTGCCTTGTTGTCCCTGCCCAAGAGTGCCCTCAGTTTGAAAAGCGGGCAGCAAAGCCGCCAGAAAACCGTGCTCGTTACCGGCGCAAATGAGGCAACCATCCGCAGCATTCTCGCCCCCCTAGTGCAAGAACAGAGGTAAACCTGCCGCCCGTGCAGTTCCCTGCACGGTAAAGACAGACTGGCTCAACCTGGACCGCATGCAATACCAATGACCACGCAGAAAAAAATTATTCTCGCCAATCTGAAGGCCTACCGCTCACCCGCGCTGGTGGAGCAGTGGTGCGGTGATTTCCTCGCTGCCCTGCAGCAGATGCCGGAGGAGGTGGAGATTGTTTTGGCTGTACCCCATATGGCCCTGGAACGGGTCTGGCAAAAAATTGAGAAGTGGCCCGGCATCAGCCTGGCTGCACAGGTGCTTTCCTCTTTCCCGCAGGGCAGTTATACCGGCACCACTCCGGCGGCCTGGCTGCGGGGCCTGGTGCGCTACAGCCTGGCAGGCCACCGGGAACGTCGCAACTATTTCCACGAAACCGTGCAGGATGTGGCCCGCCAGGTGCACGAGGCCCTGGAGGAAGACATTATCCCCATTGTCTGTGTAGAGGGCGAATACTTTGTTCAACAGCTCGCTGCCTTTACCCTTGAGGAGCGGGAGCGGGTCTTTTGGGCCTTTACTCCAAAGCTTGAAATCAGCCTGGCTCTTCCTAGGGATCTTAGCGTAATGAGTGAGGCCATCACCAAGATCGCGGCACAGGGAGGCGGGCGACCGGTACTGTACGGCGGTGGAATCAGTGCAGACAATGTCAGCGCCATCTGGGCCCTGCCGGGAATCAGCGGCATCATGCTAGGGGAAGCCTGCCGTGACGCAGGCAACTTTGCCGGCCTTGTCCAGAGTCTGCGCTAAGCAGTTTTTCCTGCAAAAGAAAAGCGGCCTGCTCGGCCGCTTTTCTTTTTTCTGTACAGCAACTTGTTACATGCTGCGCAAACGGCGGATACGCTCTTCCATGGGGGGATGGGTGGAAAAAAGCCCTGCCAGGGAGCCGCCCTTGAGCGGGTTGACAATATACATTTGGGCAGAGGCCGGGTTCACGTTCATGGGCCGTTGCGCATTGTATTGGCTCAATTTGGCCAAGGCACTGGCCAAGGCCTGTGGCTGGCCGCAGATGGCTGCGCCGGTGGCATCGGCAATGTACTCGCGGCTACGGGAAATGGCCAATTGGATAAGGGTGGCGGCAAAGGGAGCGATGAGCATGGCCAGCAAGCCCACCAAGGGATTTCCGCCGCCTTCGCTGTTGCGAGTGCCGCCAAAAAACATGGCCATGGTGGCCAGGTGCGAAATAGCACCAGCCATTACCGCGGCAATGGAGGCAATGAGGATATCCCGATTTTTGATATGCGCCAACTCATGGGCAAGCACGCCGGTGAGTTCATCGCGGTTCAAGGCCTGCATGATGCCGGTGGTGACCGCAACCGCCGCATGCTCGGGATTGCGTCCAGTGGCAAAGGCGTTGGGAGTGGCGTTCTGCACCACATACACCTTGGGCTTGGGGATACCGGCCTGATGCGCCAGCTGCGCCACCAGGGCGTGCAGTTCCGGTGCCTCATTCTCCGCCACTTCCCTGGCGCCATTCATGGCCAGGGCCAATTTATCGGAATTCCAGTAGGCAAAAAAGTTCATGGCCAGGGCAATGAAAAAGGCCATCATCATGCCCTGCTGGCCACCCAGCGCCTGTCCCACAAACATGAACAGAGCGGTAAGCGCTGCCATGAGCAGAAATGTTTTCATGGTGTTCATCATCTGTTCCTTTCCTCCAACAGGTTGCTTTTCAAGCTGACAACTCACTCTACTTCAGTATATCAACCATATATTAAGTCGTGCCAATTCAGGGTCAAGTAAACGCACCTGTCTCTACCATAAAAAAAGGCCCCGGTTGCCCGGAGCCTTGGTCATAGGGTATGTAGAGTGCATGTTCCTACATCATCTTCAACATGGTAGCAACGAGTTTATCCACCCCTTCAGCCACCTGGTCTATGCGTGACTCGAGCATATAGCAGGGTGTTGTCACAATTTTATTGGCCGCATCCACGGCAATTTCTCCCTGGCTGGCCGGTTGATTTTGCGCTCCCATGGCGGCAAGATGTTCGGCGGTGGTGCTGTCTTGCCCGATGGTCAAGGTGCCTTTGCCTAACACTTTGGCCACAATGACCGGGGCAATGCACAGGGCGCCAATGGGTTTGCCCGCCTGGTGGATGGCCTTGATCGCCTTGGCCACATCGGGCTGTACCTTGCAGTTGGGGCCATCAAAGGCATATGTGCACAAGTTCTTGGCTGCACCAAAGCCACCCGGCAGGACCAGGGCATCCACGGAATCCGGGGAGAACGTGGCCAGGGCAGCGATCTTGCCCCGGGCAATTCTGGCAGATTCGATGAGCACATTGCGCTGCTCATTCATCTCCTGACCATTGATATGGTTCAGCACGTGGTGTTGCTTGATGTCGGGCGCATAGCACTGAAAATCAGCGCCATGTCTATGAATCGCCCACAAGGTAAGTGTTGCTTCATGAATTTCCGCCCCATCCTGATGACCGCATCCGGCCAGAATGACAGCAAAGGTTTTCTTCCGCATATGACCTCCTTGCAATATTGAAAATACTAGGGTTGAAACAGCACGAACCGGGTGGATCGCGACATTGCCTGCCTAACTGGCTGTCGCTTCCTCCAGTGTATATATAGCTGGCAGGTTACGATATTTTTCAGCAAAATCCAAACCATAACCAACCAAAAATCCGTGATCCAGAGTAAAACCCACGTAGTCTGCCGCAAGCGGCACCCGGCGCCGCTCTTTTTTATCGATCAGAACGCACAGTTTGACAGAAGCCACTGCCTGGCTGTGAAAGTAGCCAATGAGCCACTGCAGGGTCATTCCGGTATCGACAATGTCTTCCACCACCAAGATATCCTTGCCGCGTAGATCAAGGGAAGGTTTCTGCACCAGACAGATGTTGCCCGAAGTGGAGGTGCCTGTGCCATAGCTTGCCACCCGCACAAAATCAATGGCACAGTCGATGGAGATCCTGCGACACAGATCCGCAGCAAAAACAAAGGCACCGCCCAATACTGCCACCAAAACCAGGTCACCTGCAGCATAATCCCGGCTTATCTGCTCTCCTAGGCGGCTTACACATTCTTCAAGACGGCTACGGCTGATGACTTCCTGCATGGCATGCTGCATGATCCTACTCCAAAAAACACAGGACATTGGTTGGGGGCGCCACCTTGTGACCCTCTAAAAAATCTCTGTGAAATTGCACTATACGGTGATTCATACTGCTTGTCACCTGCTTGCACAGGGCATTTTGACAAGACAAAGAACATGCAGCGCCTTGACAGCAGTATAACTGGTGGTTCTCCTTGCAAAATTGCGCTGCTGTTCTATACTTATAAATTTTCGCAACAAAGTATTATTGTATGCGCACTGTGCGCATGTGCACGCGGTCAAAACCATCTCGCTGCGGTGTTTTTTTGACCTCCGTCCTGTACCGACCAAGGACAATCACCACACAACAATAAGGATATTCCATGCCTCCCTTTCGCATAAAAACCATCAACGCCATTGCCCAAGAAGGGCTTGCCCTGTTCTCCGACCGCTACACCGTTGCCTCTGAAGAAACGCATCCGGATGGTATTGTGGTGCGCAGCTCCCAGGTGGATCTCAACCAGTATCCCGAGCTTTTGGCCATTGCCCGCGCCGGCGCAGGGGTCAACAATATTCCTGTGGATCTGGCCTCAGACAAGGGCATCTGCGTATTCAACACTCCGGGTGCCAATGCCAATGCGGTGGTAGAGTTGGTCTACACTTCGCTGGGCATGTGGCTGCGCAATGCAGACAAAAGCATCGAATTCTGCCAAAAACTCGCGGGACTGGACGATGAGGCAATTAACCGTGAAGTTGAGGCACGCAAAAAAATCTTCAAGGGCGAAGAGATGGCCGGCAAGACCATGGCGGTCATCGGACTGGGCAAGATCGGGGTGGGGGTGGCCAATGCCGCCCTGCACCATCGCATGCAAGTGGTGGGCTTTGATCCTTTCCCTGCGCTGGACAACATCCATCAACTCTCGCCCGAGGTGACTCTGGCGCGTTCCCGCAACGAGGCCCTGCGTCAGGCCGATTTCATCAGTGTGCATATTCCACTCAACAAAAACACGCTGGGATATGTTACTCAGAAGGATTTTTTGGAGTTTGTCAAGGATGGTGCCATTCTCATCAACTATGCCCGCGGCCCGGTGGTGGATGAAGATGCAGTGCTTGCTGCCCTTGCCAGCGGCAAACTCAAGGCCCACCTTTCAGACTTTCCTTCGGTTAAATTTTTGGGGCATCCGCAGATTCTGCTCACCCCGCACCTTGGGGCATCCACTTCCGAATCAGAGGAAAACTGTGCGGTCATGGCAGTGCGTGAACTCAAGAATTACCTGGAATACGGCAACATCGTGCACAGCGTCAATTTTCCCAACATCGAAACCATCCCCACAGTGGAAGTCGACACCCGGCTCACCGTGATCAACCGCGACCAACCCGGCATGATCGCCCGCATCAGCGACATACTCGGCGCCGAGCACATCAACATCATCAACTATACCAATAAAAGTAACGGTACCCTGGGCTACAACATCATCGACTGTGCCGGCCCGGTGCCAGAACACGTGCAAAACAAAATCCACCACCAGGATGGTGTGCTGCGGGTACGAGTGATTCCCCTGGAGTTGCGCCCGCAATAAACGAATTGAATATTATTTATACGCCTGACGCATTGACGTGCTTTTTGGGGTAAAAAAATATGAACCGTGTAACCGGTCATATTTAGGTTGTTTTAGAGACACAGGCGACAATCTCCCTTCTGCTTGTTCAGTTAATTAAACTCTTTACCCAAAACATGGCTCGACCTAAACGCAGCGTAAAGATGTATCCCTTTGAAATGACGATATATTTGTTTTCCTTCAAAAACAAGGGATTCTGGCACGCCTTGTGCAATATATACAGTAATTCTTCATCTCTTCTCTCCTTTCCGGCTTGACCTCTTCGGAGGTCAGGCCGGTTTTTTTTGCGCTCCCCATGCCTCCAAACGACCAGTGCATCCACCTTGCCAGCCAGGCAGATTATGACGAGACAACCCTGGCCGTTACCCTGGACTCCCTGCTTGCACCTGCCACCACGACCATCAACCTGCACAGTACCACGATACTGTTGAAGCCGAATCTGCTCACTGCCAGCAACAGCAGCCTGGCCTGCACCGACGCACGTTTCATTGTTGCCGCTGCACGCTGGTTCATGGATCAGGGAGCCAAGGTACAGGTGGGTGATTCGCCTTCCTTTGGCTCGGCAAGAGGAGTGCTGCACTCCATGGTTTGGCTCGGCAAGAGGAGTGCTGCACTCCATGGGTGCCTTACGGCCCTTGCTGGCCATGGATGTTGCCGTGACAGAATTCAAAAAAAGCAGCATGGTGCAACTTGCTGACAAAGTGCAGGTGGGTTTGGCCCAGGCAGCACTGGATTGTGATCTTTTGGTCAACCTGCCCAAGGTCAAGGCACATGCCCAAGCGCGTATCACTTTGGCGGTCAAGAACTGTTTCGGCTGTGTGTCAGGTTTGCAAAAGCCATGGTGGCACATGCTCCATGGCAGACAAGACGGTATCTTCTTCGACCTTATCACCGCTCTTTTGGCCCATCTGCCGCCCAGCTTGCACCTGGTGGACGGTATCACTGCCATGCACAAGACCGGCCCTGTCCACGGTAAACCATTTCCCCTGGGCTGCGTAGTCTGCGGTACCAATCCCGTTGCCGTGGACACTGTTCTCCTCTATATTTTACGAGTGCCTCCCCAGGAGAGTCCACTCTGGCTGGCGGCGCAGAAGGCGGGCTTGGTCGGCACCAACCTGGCAGACCTCGAACTCGACCAGGGCCTGCTGCAGACCCTCAGGGTCGACGGATTCAGAATTCCGGGCGAACTGGCCCCTGTCCGCTTCAATCCCTTGCGTTTTCTTAAAAACAATGGCAAACGCCTCCTTTTGCGTTTGCAGGGTGGATAAAGGGGCTATTCTTGCAACAGCCCACAACCTTTCAACAACATACCGAGCCCAAGGCTCCTGGAGTACGATATGATCGATCTGCACGGTAAAGTGGCGCTGGTTACCGGCGGCTCACGTGGTATTGGCCGGGCGATTGCCCTGGAACTAGCCAGACAGGGGGCAGAGGTGATTATCAACTATGTCCGCCACCATAACAGAGCCCGTGAAACTGTGGAGGCGGTGCAGGCGGTTGGCGGCACCTGCCACATGATCCGGGCGAATCTCGCCAACGCCGACAGCTTAAGCACCATGTTCGCCGAAATCAGGGAACGCCACCAGCACCTGGACATCCTGGTGTCCAATGCCGCCTCCGGTATACTCAAGCCCATGGAGGAGCTGAAGGTCAAACACTGGGATTGGGCCATGGACATCAATGCCCGCGCCCTGCTCTTTCTCGTTCAACAGGGAGCGCCCCTAATGCAGGCGGGTGGGCGCATTATCGCCATCTCCTCCATTGGCGCTGTTCGTGCCATTCCCAATTACACTGTGGTGGGCGCCTCCAAGGCGGCGTTGGAATCCCTGGTGCGCCACCTGGCTGTGGAGCTGGGGCCTCGTGGTATTACCGTGAACACCATCAGCGCCGGAGTGGTGGACACCGATGCCTTGAAAAAATTCCCCAACCGGGAGGAACTCATCCGCGCCTCCATGGAACGCACTCCTCTGGGCCGCATGACCACGCCAGAGGATGTGGCCGACGTGGTGCTGCTCTTATGCAGCAAGCGCGCCGCCATGATCCATGGCCAAGTGCTGCTGGTGGATGGAGGCTACGCCATTCACGGCTAAAATCAGCCTGCCAATCTTGCCATCACTAATTAAACCAAGAGTAGTAAAAACGCCGGACCTGGCAGTGTATTCTGATTTTTAGAAGGAATTTTTGGGGAAGTCGAAAAACAGCAGGGAACCGCTCTGCTCCTGCAGGTCAGCCCAGGAACCGCTAAAAGCAAGGGCCACCATGCCAGCGGTGGGGATGTTGGAAAGTGTAAGCCCGCCCAGTGCATTGGCCAAGCTGGTACTCTCCGGGTTATGCCCCACCAGAAAGATACGCTTGTGATGCTCCTCCACCTGCTGAAGCAGGTTCAGGAGCATCGGCCAGCTGGCCGCATACTGCAGTTGATTGTAGCAGATGGCTCCAAGCGGGTAGCCAAGGGCGCTGGCATAAATCTCTGCAGTGCGCCGCGCCCGCACAGCCGGGCTCGACAGAATGAGATCTGGTTTGAAAGCGCGTTCACACAGCCGCCGCGCCATGGCAGGCGCATCGCGCTCTCCCCGTTTGTTCAGAGGGCGATCAAAATCTGTCAGGGTACTGTCCTGCCAGCTTGACTTGGCATGCCGACAGATCAGAAGTTCCTTGTCCTCAAGCAGTATCTCCATCTGTCAACTCCTGCCACAATGCCCTGTAGGCCTGCGCTGCCATGGAAGAAGGCAACTCGGCCATCACGGGTTGCCGATACAGCCCCATACGCTCGATATCTGCACAATGCGGGATGAGCGCCGTCAAAACACTCTGTTTGCCACCCATGGCCTGCATCATCTGCTGGTGCATCTTCTTGCGCCGTTCCACCATGGAAAAAAATACGCGCACCTTTTCCCGACCACTGCCCAGTTCATCCAAAAAGGCATACAACTGCTTGAGGGACAACAGAGACAGGGTGGTAGGTACCATGGGGACCAGGATGATGTCAGCTGCAAAGAAAATGTTTTCCGACAGCAGGGTCAGATTGGGCGGGCAATCCAGCACAATACGTCCATACTCCTTATGCAGCGGCTGCAATACCTTGGCCAGGCGCTGGCTGGACTTTTTCTGCTCATCCAGAACTATATCAAGATTGCGGTAAGAAAAATCCGCAGGCAGCATGTCCAGGCCGTTATAATCCGTTGCCCGGATGCCGTTTTCCAGATGCGAACCACCCTTGAGCAGCTTCTTGGCGCTGTACTTGCTGTGCGGCCGCATGCGGAAATAAAAACCGGAAGCCCCCTGGGGATCAAGATCGCACAACAGGGTCTTGACTCCCTCCTGGGCTGCCAGGTAGGCCAAGTTGACGGCAGCAGCAGTCTTGCCAACCCCGCCCTTAATGCTGTACACCGCCAAAATACTCATGGCTGCCGCTGTTGCTTGCCAAAAAGGGAGTTGAACAGCTCCAGTTGGGCATCACTTGTCATTGAGGCAAAGACTTCGGCAAAATGCTGACGCAGGGGCTGTTGTTGCTCATAGAGGCTCTGCATGAGCGCACCCAGGGCTGCGATCTGTTCTGCTTCTGCCTCCTGCAGTGCGTTTCGGTGCACGCCCTTGCTCGTCTCCTTGGCCTCTTTGTGCATGTCCCAATGCCGGATAGTTGTTGCCAAAAGCTCCTGTTGCACAGACAAGTCGTTAAAGTCGCCCAAAATACTTTGCACAGCCTTCAGGGGCTTCACAAGCTGAGCAAAGGCCTCCTCTGGATAGAGCGAGCTAAAAAACTCCATACTGTAACGCAGCTTCTTACAATCGATTCGTAGTTGATGTACCTCCGCATCTGGTGTGTTCGCATCCAGATTCTGCCCATCCCGCAAAACCCGTTGACTGTGCTTGCGAATAATACGGTTGGCAAGCTTGATAATGGGTTTGTCTGCCAGCGGCCCGCCAGGAGGAGGCGTTGCCGCCAGAAAAAGCTCCCAATCCGAAAGCAGCCGCTCCACCCTGCTGGTGCCAAGGAAACGCACCATGTTACGCTGGGCCTTGCGCCGCTGCCGGGCAATATCCGTAAAATAAGCCTGTAGTCCAGAGCGCAACTCCGGGTGCAGACGGGCAAGGCTGGCTTCCTCGCTCAGCAGATACACATCCAGATCCCGGGTGGGGCCAGTGGCACGGCCCAGTTCGGCAAAACCTTGTTTAAATGGTTTGAGCGCCTCGGCAGAAAAAACACCCTTGGTCAGGCTGAGGGCCGAGCGGGTACGGCGCACCGCCACCCGCAGATCGTGCAGAAACTCGCTATCCAAATCCGCCATGGTGCCAGGAAAATTGCGATGCATAGCCGTCAGCAGTTCTCCATACACCCTCTGCAATGCTTCGCGGGCAGTCAGTTGCGGCTCAAGTGCCAAGGTGAATTTGGAACTGTAATCCAGGGGCTTTCTGCCAGTAGCCAGGCAGCCGGCCTCAAAGCCGGCCAGTGGTGATACTGGTTCGACAATGCCCTGTGCCTGTAGTAGAGCACGCACTGCGGCCAACTCCTCATCATAGCCGCGCAAGGGAAACACACGGGCCATACGGAAGCTGTGTGTCTCGCCGGGCAGACGCTGCTCTTCAAGCACCAGGCGCAACACGATTTTACCGTCGCCATTGCGCAGATGCAGCTGTCGACCCTGCAACTCGACCTCGGCCAAGGGCAGCAGGGCGCGGATACCGATGACCGGGGCCAGGGTACTGCGCATGGGACCTTCGGGAAAGACATCAATGCTGCAGGCCTTCTTGCACTGCGGCCCACCTTTGAGCAGGATAAGTTCCCCGTCGTTGGCGTACAGGCTCCAGGAACGCTGGTGTACATGCAGGATCAGGCCTGCCTGGTACAGTCGCCAATCAAAGGTATCCACATAGGTGACCACCGCTGTATACTCGGGTAGGGCCTCCAAATTAAAATGCTGGGCCAACTGCGCTTCCAAGGCACTACGTGCCAAGGTTTCCGGAATAATCCAGGTATCTTCAACAAGACTCATACCAAGGACTCAGCTGCGGTAATTGGCGTTAATTTTGACATAATCAAAAGAAAAGTCACAGGTGTGCACTACTGCGTGGGCGTGCCCCTCGTGGAGTTCGATCCCAACGGTGAAGCGTTTTTGTTTGAGCACCTCGGTGGCGCGGGCCTCGGCATCTGCCCCCAGACACAGACCGTGCTCCACCAAGAGCACATCGTCAAAGGCAATATTTACTCGATCTTCCTGGAAATGACAGTCCGAACGGCCAAGGGCGGCCATGATCCGGCCCCAGTTGGCATCTTCACCGAAAAAGGCGGTTTTGACCAAGGCAGAGTTGGCAATGGTCTGGCCCGCATTGATGGCCTCTGCCCTGGTGCGCGCACCCGTTACCTCAATGCGCACCAGCTTGGTTGCGCCTTCGCCATCGGCAACGATTTTCAGGGCCAACTCCTGGCAAATTTCGCGCAGGGCTGTACCGAAAATGCGCACGCCCTCGGTATTGTCTTCGTCAATCCAGGCATTGTTGGCCATGCCGTTGGCCAGCACCAGAACCATGTCGTTGGTCGAGGTGTCGCCATCCACGGTTATGGCGTTGAAGCTCTCATCCACAGCCTCGCGCAAAAGTTTATCCAGCACTGGAAAGACAATTTGCGCGTCAGTAACCACAAAACAGAGCATGGTGGCCATGTCTGGTCGAATCATGCCCGATCCCTTGGCCATACCAAAAAGAGAAACAGGGGTATTGTTGATGAAAATACGTTGGGCCGCTGTTTTTTCGACCAAATCCGTGGTCATCATGGCCTGGGCCACATCATCGAGTTTGCTGGCAGACAAATTACCAACAAGCTCTGGCATGGCCTGGGCAAAGGGGTCGACAGGCAGGGGCAGACCAATAACACCGGTGGAGGCCAACTGCACCAATTCTTCTTCGATGCCCAGTGCCTGGGCTGCCATGGCACTGGTGGCCCGGGCCGCCTCCATTCCAGGCACACCAGTGCAGGCATTAGCATTGCCGCTGTTGACCAAAATAGCCTGGGCTCTGCCAGTACGGAGTCGCTCCCTACTCAGTCGCACTGGAGCAGCCTTGACCCGGTTGGTGGTGAGGACTCCGGCAGCAACAGCTGGTACCTCGGAAAAAATCAACCCAAGATCAGGTCGGTTAGTATAACGTATTCCTGCTGCCACTGCTGCTGCGGTAAAACCCTGCACGTGCATGATTACGCCCTATGAAAAGGAAAAAAGAGTGAAATCTGGTACATTTTACCAGAGATATGCTAAAAAGTAAGTAGGAATACCGGCTCTGTTGGTGCACCCCACCACACCCCACCAATATGGCGGCCCCACCCGAACAGGTAGCGCTACCATGCCTTGGCACGGGCCACTTGCCGTGCACAAGGCACACAGGGCACAGTCCTTATAAAACGAGTATGTGCTCTATCAGTCTGTCTTGGGCAAGCTTTCCACATAGTCCATAATGGCCTGGGCGCTGTGCTTGGAACGCTCCACCGCCTCAACCACAGTTCGTGCACCAGTGACCACATCGCCAGAGGCAAAGACCGCCTTATGGGTGGTACGGCCGACCTCATCGGTAATCACCAGGCCAGTCTTGCCAATCTCCAGACCTTTGAGGGTGCCCAGTGGTGCCTGGCCCGTGGCGATAACCACCGAATCCGCCGGGAAACAGCGCTCTGTACCTGCAATTTGTTCAAGCCGCACCTTGCCTTCGCCATCAACAACCTTGCGGGTGGTACGGCAGTGCACGCCCTCATCACTGATGGCCACCGGCGACACAAAGAATTCGAAATCCACGCCATCCATGCGGGCATAGTCGTACTCGTAGCGGGTGGCCGACATATCCGCTTCGCCCCGATGGTAAAGAATGGTCACCTCCGAACCCTTGCGCAGAGCGGTGCGGGCCACATCCATGGCCACATTGCCAGAACCGATCACCGCCACCCGATAGCCCAGACTGCAAACATCCGGATTTTTCAGGTAGCTGATGGCATAATGTACATGCCCCAGGGTCTCGCCGGGCAGACGCAGGGGCCTGGGATTCCAGACACCGGTGCCAACGAACACCGCCTTGTACTCGTTGGCCAGCAAATCTTCCAGGGAAACCACCGGACCAATGAGCATGTTGGGGCGCACCTTCACATTGAGTCGTAAAAGCGCCTTATAGAGTTTGTCGAGAATGGTTTTGGGCAAACGAAAGTCTGGAATACCGTACTGCAACACCCCGCCAATCTGGTCCTTTGATTCGAAAATAGTGATCCGGTAGCCATGGATGGCCAGAATAAAAGCCACCGTGAGTCCGGCAGGGCCAGAACCAACAATGGCAATACGCTCCTTCTGTTCTGCAGTTTTGAAGGTGTCTGCCTGGAGCCGATCAAGGAAATAACTGGAAATATAGTGTTCGATATCGCTCCACTGCACCGGCGTGCTCTTTTTGCCCATAATGCAGTGTCCTTCGCAAAATTTTTCATGCGGGCAAATAAGCGAGCACACAACAGAGAGCGGATTGTTTTCAAAGAGCAGGGCCCCGGCATCCTGAATTTTGTTGGCCAACAGCAGACGGATAGCGGTGTTCACTGGAGTGCCCACAGGACAGCCCTTGCTGCACCGTGGTTTCTTGCATTGGAGACAGCGGCCAGCCTCTTCCAGAATATGTTTTCCCATGGCATACCTCTACAAAAAAAGAAAAATTCGGCTTTGCCGGACGTTGGGCAGCAGGTACAGGGGCCTTGCCTGCGCCTATCCTGTTTTATCTTCTAGACGCAGATGGTCATCCCACTGTACTTCCTTTTTACCGGACTGGAAAGCCAATGTAGCGTATTTATGGGAAGAAAGTGCTCACTCTGCACCGCACACAGCAAAGGCTCGGGCCAAGAAAGCAGCTGGTACAACAAGGATGAGGCAGGAGGTGTTTGCAGACTGTGCGCGCTGGTGCTGAATCTTCAATAAAAGATGGGCAGTCTTTTTATCTTATCTTTCTTTGCTGACGTAGGGCGCACAGCAGGGTGTATAAGGTACAAGAGAGTTCCACCATCTTCCCCTTCCCTTGCCTGTTGTGCCTTGGTATAGTGTTTCTCTACCAAAAAGAACAACAACATCCAAGCCAAGCCCCCTCACCCCTTTGTCTAACTATGGAAAGAAAAAACAGTATCGCCGAGGTGCGTCAACGGATCGATGAAATCGACGATACCCTGCTCGACCTGCTCAAAGAACGTTTGGAATGCGCCAAGACCATCGGCAGGCTGAAGAGTGAAACCAAGCGCGCCAAGTGGGACCCGCAACGCGAATTGGAAATTTATGAGCGGCTGCGGCAAAACAATCAGGATGTCTTTCCACCCAAGGCCCTCTACTCCATCTTCCACGAGATCATCACCTCCTGCCGCCTGTCGCAGCGCAAGGCCACAGTGGCTTACCTTGGCCCCGAGGCCACCTTCACCCACCTGGCCGGAGTGAAATATTTCGGGCAAAGCGCCGATTACCTACCCATGGAATCTATTCCCGAGGTCTTTCAGGAGGTGGAACGCGAGCGGGTACAGTACGGTATCATCCCAGTGGAAAACTCCATTGAGGGAGCAGTCACCTATTCGCTGGACTCCTTTCTTCTTTACAAGGTGCAGATCTGCGGCGAAATCGAGCTGCCCATCAGCCACAACCTAGTGAACCGCTCGGGCAACATGGAAGACATCAAAACCGTGGCCTCCCATGCCCAATCCCTTGCCCAATGTCGGCAGTGGCTCCGCAAAAACCTGCCGGATATTCCCACCCTGCCTGTTTTTTCCACGGCAGGGGCAGCCAAGATGGCTGCAGAAGACCCAAGCATCGGTGCCATTGCCGGCTCCCTGGCCATCACCACCTACCAATTGCAGGTGGTGGTTAAGGGTATCGAAGATTTTCAGGGCAACACCACCCGCTTTCTCGTACTTGGCAAAAAATCACCGTCAAAAAGCGGCAGTGATAAAACTTCCGTCCTCATTGGCCTGATCAATCGACCCGGTGCACTCAACGAAATCCTCACCATCCTTTCGGCCAAAAATATCGATTTGGCCAAGCTCGAATCCCGCCCCACCAAGGACAAAGTGTGGAAGTATATGTTCTTCCTCGACATGATCGGTCATATAGAAGACCCGGCCATTTACGAAGCCTGCAATATCCTGCGGCAGATCTGTGCCTACTTTGAATACCTGGGCTCCTATCCGCGGGCGGACGCCATTGCTCTTAGTAGTTAGGCAGCCCACTGAAACACAGTTATGTGTGCACTCTTGCAGGTCCAGGGTCTGGGTAAGGCCTATGGCGCACAACAGCTCTTTGCAGATGTACAGTTCAGTGTCCAGGCCGGTGACCGCCTTGGCCTGATCGGTCCCAATGGCTCGGGCAAATCCACCCTGTTGAAAATTTTGTGTGGTTTGGAGCAGCCCGACAAGGGTGGTTTTTCCCTGCAAAAAGGGGCACGCATCAGCTACCTTGCCCAAGAGGAGGTCTTTGTCGAAGACAGAAGCCTCACCACTACCCTGGAGCAGGCCGGGATAGCATGTGGTCTCAAGGAAATAGAGCTGTACACCCGCGTACATACCCTGCTGAGCCGGGCCGAATTTGACGACCCAGAGCAGAAGGTGACTCAGCTTTCCGGTGGCTGGCGCAAGCGCCTTGCACTTTGCCGGGCACTGCTGCCTGCGCCGGACGTACTAGTCCTGGACGAGCCCACCAACCATCTGGATATCGCCGGCATTCTCTGGCTGGAAAAGCTGCTCACTGCCTCGAATTGGCCAGACAGCCCCGCGGCTTTCATCTTGGTGAGCCATGACCGCCGCTTTCTGGAAAGTACGGTCAATCGGGTGGTGGAGCTGGCTGCGGTCTATCCGCAGGGCTCCTTTCAGGTGCAGGGTACGTACTCCGATTTTGTGGAAAAACGACGGGAATACCTGCTCCAGCGTCAACTGCTAGAAGAACGGCTGGCCAACAAGATGCGGCGTGAAAGCGAATGGCTGCGCCGGGGCCCCAAGGCGCGCACCACCAAGGCCAAGTACCGCATTGATGCGGCTGATCGTTTGCAGAATGAGCTGGATGAACTCCACGACCGCAACCGTAGCCTGGGCCAGGTGCGCATCCGTTTTGACGGCACTGAGCGCAAGACTAAAAAGCTTCTCCAAGCCCATGGACTGGTCAAATCCTTTGGCAATAAAGCCCTTTTTTCCGGGCTTGATCTGGTGCTCAGCCCTGGGCTGCGCCTGGGCCTGGTGGGGAACAACGGCTGCGGCAAGTCGACCCTCATGCGCATTTTGGCGGCCAGCGTGGAGGAACAACCAGACATCCTACCCGACAGCGGCAACATACAGCTGGTCGACGGTCTCCGCCTGGTCTATTTTGATCAGCGTCGGGAACAACTTGACACCAGCCAAAGCCTGCGCCGGGCCCTGGCTCCAGACGGTGACAGCGTACTCCACCAGAACCGCAGTGTGCATGTGGTCAGCTGGGCCAAACGCTTTCTCTTCAGACCCGACCAACTGGACACACCAGTATCGCGCCTCTCTGGTGGGGAACAGGCGCGGATCCTCTTGGCCCGCTTGATGCTGCAGCCGGCAGACATCCTGCTTTTGGACGAGCCCACCAATGACCTGGATATCCCCTCCTTGGACGTACTGGAGGAGAGCTTGAGCGAATTTCCAGGAGCACTGGTACTGGTCACCCATGATCGCTACCTGCTCGATCGGCTCTGCACCCACATTCTTGGTTTTGATGGTCAGGGGAACATCGCCTACTGTGCAGACTGTGAGCAGTGGTTGGAATGGGTTGCAGAGAGTACACAGCAACAGGAACAGGCCATTAAAAAAGAGTTGCCCACCTCGGCTGCACCCACGCCAGGCAAAGCACAACCTGGCAAGCTCTCCTACATGGAGCAACGGGAATACGACCAGATGGAAGAGCGAATTCTTACCGCCGAAGCCGAGCTGGCAGCGCTCCAGGAACGCATGGCCGATCCCGCACTGGCTGCCGATGCCGCCAGCCTGGAGGAGTGCTGGCAAAGGCAGCAGGAACTCAGCACCACCGTGGACAGACTCTATCAGCGCTGGGGTGAACTGGAAGAGCGGAAAAACAGATAATCTTCATTACAAATCAAGGACCATCTCAAAGGGGCGAGGATATGGGTTTGGAAATCATCCCATACCACGCCGCCACGCCTCACAGCCCTTCCCAAAAAAAGCTAAAAACCAAAACCCTCCACCTGCTGGTGCAGTTCCTGTCCCCTGGGCAGGATACGGGCCTTTTGGTGCACCAGCAAACCCTGCACATAAATGGCCTTGTCCGGCACCACCGGGCAGGCATGCTCACAGGCCCCGCAGCCCACGCACAAGTCTGGTGTGATTACAGGAATAGTGAGGCCAGGCACTTTTCCATACGACACCATCTTCACCGCCAGGGAGGGGCAGTGCTCGGCGCAGGCGCCGCAACTCTGTTTTTTACTTTCCACCACACACAGGTGCTGCACAAACTGGACTATGCCCGCCTGGGTTTCGTGCTTTTCCTGGATGGTAAGCGGCAAAATGGCCCCGCTGGGACAGACCTGGGTGCAGACCACGCAGTCATAGTTGCAGTAGCCATGGCGAAAGTCCATGCGTGGTTGCAGCACGTGTAAAAAACCATATTCACCAGTGGCAGGCCGGAGTACCCGGGTGGGACAACTGGCCACACAGAGCTGGCAGGCGGTACAGCGACGCGAGAAATGGGCGCGGGAACGGGAGCCCGGCGGAGTAATGGCTCTCTGCCCAGCCTCTTGTCCTCCAGTTGCGACAGTACTGCCTGCGATACCTGCCTTGGCCTGCGCCAGCACGAGCCCCCCCATGCCCGCCACAGCCGCAAGATGCAAGCCGACAAACTGACGCCGCTTGGCATCCAATAACGGTGGCCCAGAAGGCTTCTTCACCTGTCCTTTGAGAGCAAGGATCAGGGTGCTGTTCCCCGCCTTTTCGATCAAACGGGGCAGACGATATGCAAGCGCCTGATGCTCGCAGACCGGCAGACAGTTGAAACAGGTGACACAGCGGCTGTAATCGATCAGCTGACGGCCACTATCCACACAGGACGTCTTGCAGGCCTGTTCACAGCGGCGGCAATGGACGCAGCGCACGGCATCAAAACGTATGCGCAGCAAGGCAAAACGCCCCAGCCAGCCCAGCACCGTGCCCACCGGACAGATGCAGCCACAGTAATCGCGGCCGCGCAGCCAAACAAATACGGAAAAAAATACGGCCAGAAACGTGGCAATCAGCAGAGATGACAGCGCCAGATTTGAGTGGGGCAAGGGATAGAGGCCGAAAAAGGAGGCCAACGGCACATATTGACTCAGCCCGTTGTTGAGGACAATCCAGCCCTGTTTGCAGTAGTGCATCGCTATTATTCCGTACAGGCTGTAGGGCTCAAGCAAAGTCACCAGCACGCTATTGCCGAAGATCAACGCACCAAGAAAAAAAATGACCACACCCAGACGTATGGCCCTGGAGGACGGTCGATAGTGAAATTCTCTCTTTTTACGCCAGGAATACAGACGCGCCAGCAGATCCTGCAGGATACCCAGCGGACAGATGAACGAGCAGTAGACCCTGCCAAAGAGCACTGTAGCCAGCAGCAGAAGCGCCAAGGTCAGCCAAAAACCTGCCAGCAGGGCTGGCACCAGTTGCAGACGGGCCGTGAAATGCGCCCATACCGGCAAAAAATCGCCTGTGGCAACGAAAAGCAGGGTCAACAGGATAAAAACAGCGGCGCCACACAGGCGGCGACCGAGACGCAGCAGACGCCACAACCGCAGCAGCTTTCCCGAAGCCACAGTTCAAACCTTGAGCCGTTTGATCTTCAGGCTATCGAGATCTGTGGTGCCAACCGGGAGTTCTTCACCCTTGCGCAAATAACCGATGTTTTCCAAGGGCATATTGCGAAACTGGCCAAAAAACCGGGCAGCCGCAGTATCCACTGCCACGATGTCAGTAGAGGCGAACAAGCCCTTGGCCACTACCACGTCTTTGCCTCGACCGCCACGCGGTCCGCCATGGACCAAAACACGGTAGGCATCGACAATGTTCAGCGTTGGTGCTTTGGGCAGGGTGCAGATATCTGCGATGCACTGGTGCAGATCATGCCAGTGAAAATACCCGCGATCCCAGACAATGCCCATCAGGTTTTTCATTGACACGGTTATGCCTGCCCCGCCATGCGACTTGAGCACCGGCACATTGAACCAGGCATCGCTTTCCAGAATGGCCCGATGGACTTTTGCCTTCTTCAACACCTTGCCCCGGGGCAGTTCTATCTCCTGATAGGCGCGCTGGTCGTGGGCTGGCAGCATTTCCCCCCCGGCATCCTTAACCGCTGCTTCGATCCCGCTGTTCTTATAACAGGCGCTCCACTGATCACAGGTGTGATCCAAAACATTCACCTTGGTGGCGCCAGCATCAAGGCAGAGGCGCACCAGGGAGCCAACCAGTTCCGGGTTGGCATTGCCGGCCTCTTCAGGGGTGTTGTCCCAGCCGATATTGGGCTTGATTACCACCTGGTTGCCGCTCTTGACAAAGCGTTCAATGCCCCCTAATTCGATGAGGGCCTGGTGCAGCATCTCGGCAGGTTCACCGCCCAGGGCAGCCACCAGATCGGCATTGCCACTGGCAGCGGTGCTACCTGTCTGCGCTAGCACATCAAAGGTGTCAAAGGGGCGGATGACAGCAGCTGCACTGCCCAAAGCTATGGCCTTTAGGATATCTCTTCGTCGCATGGTTTGAATTCTCCCTGTGTGTACACCGTTTGCCCGGATGTCTGGCAACCGGAATAGACAGCCTGGTGGTACGGATGGAAATGGTAGGAGCGGAAATAGCTCGATGATAGGGATGATAGGGATGATAGGGATACGGTCATGGATGATTCATTGACACCTGTCGACTTTTCAACTATATCAACGATTCTCGATATTGGCAAATTATTGGCAAATAGTACGCATTCCTACTGTGTGCCAGTGTTAGTCTGCTCCTGTTGGACTGATATCAGCACCAAGGCAAATCTGGAGACTACCAATTATGCGAAAACTTTTTGTGTTCACCCTCTGCGCCCTGTTTTTTCTGACTGGCCAGGCTCTGGCAGCCGGTAAAATCGTCAACGGCATTGACGCCAATTTTCCGCCCTTTGCCTTCATTGACAAAACCGGCAAACCCAGCGGCTTTGACGTGGATGCCATGGATTGGATCGCCAAAGATCTGGGTCTGGAAATCACCCATGTGCCCATTGAATGGGATGGCATCGTCACCAGCCTGGTCACCAAGAAAATTGACATCATCGCCTCTGGCATGAGCATCAGCCCAGAGCGCGCTGAACGGGTCAATTTTACTATTCCCTACTGGGTCATCAAAAAGGTCTTTGTGGTGAAAAACGATTCTCCTTTGACCACTGAGGATATCTACACCCAGAAAAAGACCCTGGGCGTACAGCAGGGCACCACCGAGGCCAAGTGGTTGCGGGAACACATTGCCAGCCAGGGCTACAACGTGACCCTCAAGTATTACAATTCAGCACCCTTGGCTGTGGAAGACCTGCTCAACGGCCGTATTGATGCCGCAGCCATGGATAACGCCCCAGCCCATGACGCCGAGGCCAAAAAAGGGGTGAAAATCCTGGGTACCTTTGGCATGCCGGAAGAGGATTTTGGCTATGCAGTGCGTAAGGATGATAGCGAGTTATTGGAACAGGTGAACGTCAGTCTGAAAAAACTGATGGCCACCCCCTACTGGAACGAGCTGATCGAAAAATACAAGCTGAACCAGTAGCCTATACGCCGTGTACCGTGCCGCTATCCAACTGGATCTACCCGCACGGTACACGCCCCACGACTGTTAATACACCCTCTGCATTGCAGCCTCGTATCCACCACAACACACCGTAGCGCATCCATACCGCACGGCTGAACGAAATTTGTCAGCCCCAGCCTGAATACCCCTATGCACGCTCAACTCAACGCTGTTATCGACGCCTTCCCTTACCTGCTCTTTGGGGCGGTCAATACGGCGCTTATCGTTTTGACGGCCATGGGTATAGGCCTGGTCATCGGGGTTGTGGTTGCGGTTGGCCTGGTGTACGGACCAGGTTGGCTTAAGCTGCTCCTTTCCGCCTACCTGTGGTTCTTCAGGGGTGTTCCCATTCTGGCGCTGCTTTTTCTTTTTTATTTTGGCCTCTTTTCCTATCTGAACATCCAGATCAATGCCCTGGCTGCAGTTGCGGTGGTGTTGGGTTGTACAACGGGCGCGTACCAGGCCAACATCTTCCGCGGAGCCATCATGTCCCTGCCCCGGGGTCAATTTCGGGCAGCCAGTGCCCTGGGCATGAGTGATGCCGCAGCCATCCGCTCCATCATCCTGCCGCAGGCCCTGCGTATCTCCATTCCAGCCTGGTCAAACGAGTATTCCATTATCTTAAAAGATTCGGCCCTGGCCTTTGTCATTGGCGCACCAGAAATCATGGCCCGGGCCCAGTTTGTGGCCTCCCGCACCTACCAGCACCTGCCACTGTATCTGGCCGCCGGCCTGCTCTACTTTCTGTTGACCTGGGCAGGAGTCAGCGCCCTGCGCAAACTGGAACACAAAGTGCGTATTCCTGGTTACTCTGGAGAGGAACAAACATGAACAGCCGCGAAATTCCGGTACTGCAGGCGGATAAGATCAGCAAATCCTTCTCCGGCCAACGCATCCTCAACAGGGTAAGTGTGAATTTAAAACGGGGCGAGATCAAGGTGTTGATCGGCCCCTCGGGAGGAGGGAAGAGCACGCTGTTGCAGTGTATCAACTGCCTGGTGCTACCGGATGAGGGCAGCATCAGCCTGGCCGGGGCGGAGGTTGATCTCCGCAACAAAAAAAGCCTGTACCAACTGCGGCAGCAGGTGGGCATGATCTTTCAGGATTTCAACCTCTTTGATCATCTCAACGCACTGGACAACATCACCATAGCCCTGCGCAAGGTGAAAAAAATCAGTCGCACCGCAGCCGAACAGCGCGCCCGGCTTGAATTGGAACAGGTTGGCCTGGGCGACAAGACAGATTTGTATCCGGCACAGCTCTCCGGCGGACAAAAGCAGCGAGTGGCCATTGCCCGCGCCCTGGCCATGGATCCGCAGGTCCTGCTTTTGGATGAACCCACCAGCGCACTGGATCCTGAGCTGATTGGCGAGGTGATCGCAGTTATCCGCAGCCTGGCCGGCAAAGGTATGACCATGCTCATGGCCACCCATCAGATCAGCCTGATCTCCACCCTGGCCGACGAAATTCTTTTCATGGAGGCTGGGGTCATTGTGGAACAGGGTGCTCCTTCTCAACTGCTTGTTCCAGGTTGTGGCAGCAAGAGTGCAGGGTTCTGTGACCGTTTGAGCGAGCTTGCCGACGGGGAGTGCAGGTGCTGACCCTTTCACCTTTTTATCACGATTTACTTGACGCCCTCAACCGGGGCCTGCTCATGAGCGTGGCCCTGATTGTGCCCTCTGCCTGCGGTGGCGTGCTCATCGGCACTCTGGCAGGCACTGTGCGTGCCTTTGGCCGACCCTGGATACGCAGCATAGTTGATGCCTATGCCGCACTCTTCCGCGGTACTCCCCTGGTGGTGCAGCTCTTTGTCCTCTACTATGGCCTGCCCAACCTGGGTCTTTATCTGAGCCCCTATAGTGCAGCAGTCATCGGCTTTATGCTGTGCAGCGGCGCCTACCAAAGCGAATACGTGCGCGGTGCCCTGCTCTCCACCAAAAAGGGACAGTATCTGGGGGCCCAGGCGCTAGGCTTTAGTACCTGGCAGACCCTGCAGTCCATCATTGTGCCCCAGGCCATCCGGCGAGCCATCCACGGCTGCGGCAATGAAATCATCTACCTGATCAAATACTCTTCCCTGGCCTATATTGTCACCTGCATGGAACTCACCGGCGAAGGCAAAACCATTGCCACCGAATACTTTCGCTTTACCGAGGTCTTTGCAGTGATTGCCCTGTACTATCTGGTTTTGGTCAGCCTGGCCATGCTGGCATTGAAAAAAATTGAAAAATTTCTCTACATTCCCGGGTTCGGTCGTAACTGAATACCGGCACCCTCTCTGCCCGCCATGCCTGTCCGGCACCTAAGCGATATCCTCAAAAACACCCTTATTAAAGAGCTAAGCCCGGAGCCGTGCTCGTGGATACCGAGCCTGCACAGCTTACCCAAGTGATGCCTCGGATCTGATTATTGTGCCCGAGCTGGTGGTACGGGCAAAAAATACTCAAGATATTTAAACCCTACTCAAACTCGCCAATATCCGCAGCGTTCCGGTGGTGATCCCCGCGGCAGCGGCTCTGGACTCGCCAGCTCCTGGTCAAGCTGGTATAAAAAAAGACATTATCGCAGACCCTGAAACGGAAATCTGCGTCGCCGTGGCCGGCATGGAGGCCCTGTTCTGCACAGTGCTCACCCTGGTGGACGAGGGCGATGAGGTTATTCTGCCCTCCCCCACCTACGCCTCCTATATCGAACAGATCCTGTTGGCTGGGGTGGGCTGGGGTTACGGCCTGCCATCCGCTGATAGCGCAGATCATGAAGGTGCACGATCCACTGTACAAATAGTACGAACTTGTTCCGGTCCAAAGCTAGGAGGTAAGGAAAAGGCGGCGCAGGCGTACATATGGGTACCCTGAGAGACATCTTCTGCTGACGACAGAGGTAGCGCCTTGATCTGGAATTGGAATCAACCGCCGATGCGGGACATACGTCCATGGCAGTCGCCACCAGCATCACGCAGACGTTCTTCCAGTTGGTGTCCCTTGGGTTTGTTCAAAATGGCCTGACGGATAGCGTTGCTGATGGCGGTATCATCCTGCCCGGAGCGCAAAATGGCACGCAGATCGATTTCTTCATCGTGCAGCAGGCAAGAGCGCAGACCGCCGGACGAGGTCAGGCGCAGGCGGTTGCAATTGTCGCAGAAGTGGTGGCTGATCGGGCTGATAAAACCAAGGCTACCCATCGCATCCTGCCCCAGCTGAAAAACCTGGGCCGGGCCATCAAGGCGGTTGCGCTCCAGGGGAAGCAGTTCGCCCAGGGAGCTGATGGCCGCCTTGATGGCATCGGTACTCAAATACATCTCCTGTCGCCAACGGCTGGAGTTACCCATGGGCATGAACTCGATAAAACGCACCTGCAAGGGTAGGCGCTGGGATAGACGGGCAAAATCCACCAGTTCATCGTCATTGATGCCGCGCATGGCCACCACGTTGAGTTTGACTGGAGAAAAGCCCACGGCCAGGGCTGTTTCCACTCCGCGCCACACTTGGGCAAAACAGTCCACTCCGGTAATGCGGGCCACACGTTCTGGTTTGAGTGAATCCAGGCTGATGTTGACCTTGCCCACGCCTGCGGCAAAGAGCTGTCTGGCCATTTGTGCAAAGAATACGCCGTTGGTGGTCAGACGAATATCACTCAGACCCGGAATTGCACCCAAAGCTTTGATAAAATGTAGCACATTGCGCCGCGTCAGCGGTTCTCCGCCAGTAAGACGCAGCTTGGTGATGCCCATGCCCACGGCCACCCGCACCACCCGCACCATCTCCTCGTAACTGAGCAGATCAGCATGGTGCAGCTTGCGCAGCAGGCCATTGGCCTCTTCCTCGGTCACGCAGTACAGACACCGCAGGTTACAACGATCGGTGAGGCTGAGTCGCAGATAGGAAATAGTACGGGCAAAGGAGTCGCACAGGGAGTTGTCTCCCTCGGCTGTACCGGGGGCGGTGCTGGTAATTTGTTCGTGCATGGAGTATGCTGCTGGCTTACTCATATACATGTTCAACAGGCTGTTACTGGATTGGTACCGGTCTGCACCACTATCTACAATGCTGTCATCCTGCGCCTGGCGGCAGCTTTAACAAGAAAGGCAAGGAAGGCCTATGCTCACCCTGGCCATTGAAACATCGTGTGACGATACGGCAGCTGCTGTGGTGCATGCAGAGCAGCGCCGCGTCCTTTCCAGTATTATAAGCAGCCAACACGAAGTGCACACCCCTTTTGGTGGCATCGTGCCGGAATTGGCCTCCCGCAGGCACATTGAGATGATTCAGCCTGTGGTGGCAGAGGCGCTTGCCCAGGCAGGAGTGTCATTGGACCACATCAAACTCATTGCCGCCACCCAGGGCCCTGGGCTGGTGGGCTCGCTCTTGGTGGGTTTCACCTTTGCCAAGGCCCTGGCCCTGACCCGGAGCTTGCCCTGCGTGGGAGTGGACCATCTGGCCGGACATCTGCTCTCCTGCCTGCTGGAGCAAGACACGCCCAGCTTCCCCTATACAGCGCTCATTGTTTCCGGCGGCAACACCGCTTTGTTTCGTATGGATTCTCCCACCACCTACATCCGCCTTGGTCGCACCCGCGATGATGCTGCTGGCGAAGCCTTTGACAAGGTGGCCAAAATGCTGCATCTCGGCTATCCGGGTGGGCCCATCATTGCCCGGCTTGCCGAGCAGGGCCATGCACAGGCCCATGCCTTTCCTCGCGCCTGGTTGGCCAAGGACAGCCTTGACTTCAGCTTCAGTGGCCTGAAGACTGCAGTGCACAACACGGTGATGGCCAGCGATCAGACCGACGAAACAGTCATATGCGACATTTGTGCCTCCTTTGAAGAGGCAGTGGTGGAAGTCTTGGCCCACAAAACCATCATGGCGACCCATAGCAATCAGCACAGGCAGGTGGTCCTTGGCGGTGGGGTGGCAGCCAACAAACGCCTGCGCCAGCGTATGCAAGCACTTTGCAGGCAAGAAGGACTCAAACTCTTTCTGCCTTCACCAGCCTTCTGCACCGACAATGCCGCCATGATTGCCCTGGCAGGCTACCACGCCTATCAAAGTGGCCAAGAAGCCCAACCAGATGCCGACGCCTATTCCCGCTCACCGCTCCACTAAAGCCCACCAGCTCGACCAAGCCATAACCAGGCTCTAACATCATGAATCTGCGTCAAACCAAGCAGCTTTTACAATCCCGTCGCCTGGCCCCCCACAAACACCTGGGCCAGAACTTTCTGGTGCATGAACACACGGCCCAGCGCATCGTTGCTCTGGCAGGGTTAAGCCCTGACGATACTGTGTTGGAGGTGGGTGTGGGCCTGGGAGCACTCACCCGTCCCTTGGCAGCGGCTGCTGCCGAGGTGATCGGTATCGAGGCTGATAGTGGCATCATTCGCCTGCACGAAGAACTTGGTGATCTGCCGGAAAACGTACGTCTGGTGCATGCCGATATCCTCAAGGTCAATTTGGCAGAGCTCTGCGAGAACAAAAAACGGCTCAAGATTGTGGCTAATCTGCCCTACTCCATCTCCACTCCCTTTCTCTTCCGACTGATGGATGAGCGGCGCCACCTGCACTCGGCAGTGGTCATGCTACAAAAAGAACTGGCGCTCCGCCTGGGTGCAAAGCCTGGAAGCAAGGCATACGGTGCCCCCACGGTACTTCTGGCCGCCTGTGCCGATGTGGAGTATCTGATGGAAGTTGGCCCAGCAGAATTTTATCCGCGCCCCAAAGTGGATTCCATGGTGCTGCGCCTGAACTTTTATCCAGAGCCAGTCCGACTGGAGTCCATGGGCACATTTGATCACCTCCAGTTTAGCCGCATTGTCCGCACCGCCTTTGCCCAACGCCGCAAGACCTTGCTCAATGCCCTACGGCCGCTCGTAGCCGATAAAGAACGCCTGGCCGCCCAGCTGATTCAGGCAGGCATTGCGCCAACAGCCCGCGCCGAGACACTTACTCTGGCAGACTTTGTTCGCCTCAGCCAAACAATGGGCACCGAACACAGCGCCTTTCCATGAAGCTATTACGACCGTTACGCCTGTACTATAGGCGGGCACAAAGACTGCGCGGCCCGGTGGATTCGCTGGCCTTGGGGTCTGCCCTGGGCGCTGCCATTGCCTGCACCCCCATTATGCCGCTACACACCTTCATTACGCTTGCTGCGGCCTTTCTGTTGCGGGTCAACGCTGTTACAGCCGTACTGACAGGCACCCTGGTGAGTAACCCTCTGACCATTGTGCCGCAGTATTATCTCGTTTGGCGAATAGGAAATTTTTTCTTTCCAGGCCAGCTTTCCTGGGAGCGTATTCAGGAAATATTGCATCAGATCGAGACACAGGGATTTTTTTCCAGCCTGGGGCTGCTCCGCAGTGTCGGGGCAGACACTATTAAAATCATGCTCTGCGGCGGCATAGCTCTGGCCATTCCCATTGGTCTTGGCACGTATTTTCTCGCCCGCTGGTTTTTCCTGAGTATTCGTAAAAAACGCCGGGAAAAACATCTGCTCAACGCAAGGAAAAAATAAACCAGCCAGCCTCAATTGGAACAAAATTCAGACCCAGTCAGCCTTGCCTCTAACAAAACACCAAAAAACGCTTTTACCTCTGCTACCATACAGTGTGGAGCAGAAGCAAAAGCGCTTCTTGTAGCCTGCGACAAACTTAGCCCAATAGTTCCGGCGGAATATTACCACCATTTTCCGCCAACTTCTGCAAAACAGTCTTGTGGAGCCACATATTCATCTGGGCGGAATCAGCCATTTTCTCGGGCGGACAACCCAACTCCACCGCCAACTCCTTGCGTGCACCCAGGCTACTGTCCAAACCCAGCAGTTTGAGCAAATCCACAATGGATACCTTCCAGTTGAGCTTCTGCGGGTTGGCAGCGGCCATGGCCTCCAGTTGTGCAACCACATCCACCTGGGATATGGCCTGGCTGGGGGCAGATGGAGATGGAGCAGCCGGGTCGCTTTGGCTGCTGGCTGTTGTAGCTGCAGGCGCCTCTGTCGCCTGAGCGCCCTTGTTGAAGCCGAGTTTTTCCAAAATTTTGTCAAACAGTCCCATAACGTTCTCCTTTTTGTGTAAGCGGAACTGACCAAGGCGTGATGTCACTGGCCAATAAAAAAAAGCTTCTGCACCCATATAGTTGTGTTAAAAAAGTTCATTGACAAGAAACATTTGACCATGACTGCAAAAAAACAGTATTCTCTTTCTTTTCAACGATAATACACAGTTTTTCTTGCCTTTACTTCTACAAATATGATAAATAAAAATTTGTTAATGATTGCTTTCAATATTTTTATAATAAATACGCATTGTACATAGCTACACAACCATAAGGCTGACCATATGAGACCCTCTCTGGGACACCTGTGCTGTACTGCAATATGCTGCTCTGTTCTTTTCTTATCTGCCTGCTCCACCCACCAAAAAACAAGTAAACACCCTCCACTTGCACAACCCCAAGACAGTACGCTTGCTGGAGCTGCGCCCTGCGTTTTACCTTCTGGTGACGTGGAAGACCCCGGGGAATCAACCCTTGCCGAACCAGAGCAAAGCGCCAAAGAGGAACTTACCGCACTCAACCAGTCCGGGATCTGGGAAACAGATGCAGCGCCGGCACCTGGCACAGTAGTCAGGGCCACTGGCTATGAGCTGTCTGGATATGACTTTCCGGTTGTCATCAACAAACAGGTCAACTATTACCTTGAGCTCTTTCAAGGTAAGCAACGTAAAGACTTTGCCCGTTGGTTGGCCAGATCGGGAAGATACGTACCTGCCATAGAAAAAGAGCTATTGGAGGCAGGTTTGCCACGGGATCTGGCCTTTCTGGCCATGATTGAATCCGGCTACAATCCGTCTGCCGTCTCCTGTGCCGGTGCCGGTGGGTTATGGCAATTCATGCCCGCAACCGGCCGCCAGTACAATCTGGCCATCAATTCCTGGGTGGATGAACGACGGCAGCCCGAGAAAGCAACCAAGGCCGCTATCCAGTATTTGTCTCGGCTATACCGACAATTCAACGACTGGCACCTGGCAGTGGCAGCCTACAATGCCGGTGAAGGTATGATAGAAAGGTCCATTAAAAAACATAATGCTAAGGATTTTTGGGAATTGGCCGCCTCTGAGGGCATGTACATGGAAACAAAACGCTATGTACCCAAACTCATCGCCGCCATTATCATAGCCCGCAATCCCGAGGCCTATGGTTTTGATAATATCGACTACCATTCTGCCCACCGCTATGAGATGGTGCAGGTTCCCGCAGGTGTCGACCTTGCCGCTGTGGCTAGCACAGCAAACACCTCGGTCAAACAGTTGCGCACCCTCAACAACGAGTTACTTAAAAATCAAACGCCTCCAACCGGTAAACACTATGCCCTGCGTGTTCCTTTGGGATGCAAGGAGATGGTGGCTGCCAATATCGACCAGCTTCGTCGTCGTCCGGCACGGACCAACAACATTGCTTATGCAACCCATGTAGTCAAAAAAGGGGATACCTTAACTGCCATCAGCAAACGCTATCAGGTGAGCATGACCGACTTGCTCAAATCCAACAACCTGCGAGTTGCCCAGTTAAAAACCGGGCAACGCCTACAAATACCCATAGCAGCCAGCAATACGCTCATCGCCGGGACCGCTAAGCAAGCGGAGAAACAGGTGGCGCGCAGCACCAATCAAGGCAGCAAGCAGACCTATCGCGTTCAAAAAGGCGACACCCTGGATAGAATCGCCCGCAGGCACGGGGTAAGTGTTGCACAGCTCAAAAAATGGAATGCTATTAAAGACAATCGCAGCCTGCTGGCTGGACAAAAACTTACCCTCCATACCGGTGCTAGTGCAGCAGTTCCATCTTCCATCAGTACAACAATCAGCCTGACCAGCACAGCCAAAGAAACAGTACAGACTGCGCGCCACTCGACACCTGCACCGGCAAAACAAAAGGAAACAGCCGCAGCTGTGGCCCTTACTGCCAAGGTGACAAACAAAAGCCCTGGAGCAACTACTGCAGCTGCCACGGCAAAACCTGCGGTTGTGGCCAAACAGAATGCCAAGAAGGCCCCTGCATCACAATCCTGGTACGTGGTGCAACATGGCGACACCATGTGGACCATTGCCAAAAAGTTCAGCATCTCTGTGGACAATATCCGCCAGTGGAACAACCTCTCTTCCAATACAATCCGAACCGGCAACCGCCTGTTGATCAGAAAGGGATAAGTGAAAAGATCTGGTTGCCAGCTCCGACGGTTGACCACTGCCTATTTGCAGCGATCGTCAGCTTTGCCCTGCAGTAATCTCACGACCAGTTTGTTGTTTGTACACTGCCGTACCCCTCAAGGAGGCGGCAGTGTGCCATTTTGATCTACTTCCTTAGCTATCCTGCAGGCAGTCTTACCCTTCCGTACCAGCACCATGACCAACCCTGACCTTCCTTTTCCTGCGCAGCAGTATGGTGATGATGTCCGCATTGTACAAGTGCAGGACAAAACCATTGCCCTAGTCGGCACAGCACACCTTTCCCGGCAATCTATTGACCTAGTTGAGCGAATTATCTCGCAGGAACGACCTGATACAGTCTGCATTGAACTTGACCACCGACGCTATCAAACCCTGTCTCAACCAAAGAGCTGGGAAAATCTTGATCTAAAGCAACTCATCCGCAAAAAACAACTCAGCACCCTGCTGGTCAGCCTCATCCTGTCTGCCTACCAGAAAAGACTGGGTGGACAAATGGGAGTCATGCCCGGTGCCGAACTGCTTACTGCGGCCCAAACCGCCGAAGCCCTGGGTATTCCGGTACTGCTCTGCGACCGGGATGTGCGTATTACCCTTCGGCGTGCCTGGCGCAACACCCCCTGGTTCAAAAAAGGCTATCTGCTGGCAGCCCTTGTTGCCTCATTTTTTGAAAAGCCGGAGTTGGATGAAGAGAAGCTCGCAGCCATGCGCAAACAGGATGTGCTGGCCGAACTAATGGAGGAACTGGGTACATCCCTGCCGCACACCAAAAAAGTGCTCATTGACGAACGTGACCTCTACATGGCCGAGCACATCAAACAGGCCAGTGGCCAGCGGATCGTCGCGGTGGTGGGAGCGGGCCATCTTGAAGGTATTTGTCAGGTGATCGGCACAGACCACAGCGCAGCCCTTGCAGAGATCACCACAGTGCGGCCCGTATCCCGCAGTTGGAAAGCTCTTGCCTGGCTGATTCCTCTGGGGATCATCCTGGCCTTGATGGCCACGGGTTTTCGCCATGGCGCCGAGCAGTTCAAAGCCAATGCAATCTATTGGACCCTGGTAAATGGCATTCCCGCCGCACTGGGGGTCATTGCTGCCAGGGCGCATCCCGCCACGATTGCCACAGCCCTTGTCGGCGCCCCCTTTACCAGCCTGACTCCTCTTATTGGGGTGGGCTATGTCTGCGCCTTTGTGCAGGTACTTTTCTGCCCGCCACTAGTGCGCGAATTCGAACAGATACAAAACGATATCAGCTCCTTTTCCGGCTGGTGGCGCAATAGGCTTTTGCGTGTTTTTCTCGTTTTTCTGCTCAGCTCCCTGGGCTCTGTTCTGGGCACCTTTTTGGGCAGCTACCGCATCTTCAACACCCTGTTGAGCTAGATCAACAACTCTTTATGAATAACAGTCAAAATACTGCACGCCACGATGACCACTGACTCTGAAACGTCCCCTACCCTCTCCAATGCACAGAAAAAAACCTTACGCTCGCTTGGTCATCATCTCAACCCTGTCATCCTGATCGGCAGGGAAGGTTTGACACAGAGCCTCATTGCGTCTACCCTGGCCGCACTCAAAGTCCATGAACTCATCAAGGTCAAGGTAGGGAAAAATGCCCCAGTGGAACGCGATGAGGCGGCAAAGGAATTGGCCCGCCTGACCACATCGACCCTGGTGCAGCAGATTGGCAAGGTATTCTTGCTCTACCGTCCTAATCCGGATTTACCCACAGAGAAACAGATAGGGACGTAAAGGTTGGCTTCCACTGCCCTCCTTCCCTTGAAAGCCCTCCAACAACTCCACCGACAAAGAAGGCCATGTCGGCACAAGCCTCGACAACTGAAAAATCCCAGACAGGTACCTTGTATCTGGTGGCCACCCCCATCGGCCATCTGGCCGATTTAACCTTCCGGGCCGTGGATGTCCTGCGCACAGTGGATTGCATTGCCTGCGAAGACACGCGCCACAGCCGTACCCTTTGCAAGCACTATGGCATCAAGACACAGCTGATCAGCTACTATCGGGAAAGGGAACAGCAACGGGCAGGCCAACTCCTTGCCATGCTGCAGGCCGGTAAAAATATAGCCCTGATCAGCGATGCAGGTACACCCGCCATTTCCGATCCCGGGGCAGTGCTTGTTTGCCTGGCGCGGGAGGCAGGCATGACCGTGCGGGCGATTCCAGGGGCAAGCGCCCTGACCACAGCGCTTTCCTTGGCAGGACTGGAAACAAACGATTTCTATTTCGGCGCCTTCCTGCCTGCAACCTCCACGGCACGGCAAAGGGTGTTGCGTGGCCTGGCCCACTATACCTGCCCGCTTATTTTCTATGAGGCCCCCCACCGCATCCACGCCTGCCTGCAGGATATGCTGCACATTTTTGGCGAACGTCAGGTACAGCTTTTCCGTGAATTAACCAAGCTGCATGAAGAGCATCTCTGTGGCAGCCTGGAGCAAGTGTTCAATCAGGTGGAAGAGGGGATAAAAGGTGAGTTAGTGCTCGTGCTGGCTGGTTGCGAAAAAAGAAAAGAAGGACCGGAAGAACTGGAAGATATACTCCGCTGGCATAGGGACGAGCGCGGCAATTCCCTGAAGCAGGCGGTCAGTGAAACAGCCAATGCCCTTGGTCTGGCCCGTAGCCAGGTATACCGGGCAGCACTTGCCCTCTGGCATGAAAAGGAGTAATTATTTATTATTACATTATTTTATAATCAAGCAGGCAAGACCATCAATACACCATGAGCATGCACAACAACGCCGTAAAAAACAACTTGCCCGGTGGACAGACCCTAACCCAACTGCTGGAGGTTGCCATCGAAGCTGCCCAAAGCGCAGGTCAGATCCTTGTACACCACTACGGCAAACCCCATGATATCGTTAAAAAAGGAGCGGTCGACCTAGTGACCGAGGCCGATTTGGCCTCGGAAAAGGCCATTGTCGCCCTCCTGCAGCATAAAACACCGCAGATCACCATCATGGCCGAAGAGCAAAGCGATTCCCATACACTGAATCAAACAGAGACCCTGTGGGTGGTGGACCCCCTGGATGGCACCACCAATTTTGCCCATGGCTTTCCCTTTTTCTCGGTGTCCATTGCCCTGTTGCAGGCAGGAAAACCCTTGGTAGGGGTGGTCTACGCGCCCATGCTGGAGGAACTCTTTTGTGCCCAGACCGGAGGCGGAGCCACACTGAACAACACGCCCATCCGCACCAGCACAGCTGACACCCTCATCGAGGCCCTTGTAGCTACCGGCTTCCCCTACGAAAGAAGGGCGCAACTACCCCGCATCATGCAGCAATTGCAGGCGGTACTGCACCATGTGCAGGATGTGCGGCGGGCCGGGTCTGCAGCCATAGATCTGGCCTATGTTGCCTGCGGCCGCCTAGACGCCTATTACGAGGTACAACTGAGCCCCTGGGACACCGCTGCGGGTTGGCTGCTTGTGGAGGAGGCTGGCGGCAGGGTAACAGGAATTGATGGTGCAGCCTATTCACCATTCATTCCCCAGATCCTGGCCAGCAATGGTCATGTGCACGGAGCCCTGCGTCAGCTTCTGGTATGAATGTTCCGGTACCGGGGCGCCAGCCACACCCTCTGCTGTTGCATGGGGCCATACTCAGCTCTGCCCTGCTGGTCTCCACGTCCTTTATCGTGGGCAAGGCCATTACCCCCTGTCTTGACCCACTTCTGCTTACCTGCTACCGTTTTGTGCTTGCCGCTGTCCTTTTCCTGGGTCTAGCCCGGTTGCAGGGCACCATCAGTCTGCCCGGCCCGACTGATTTTTTCAGGTACAGCCTGATCAGTGCGACCCTAGTTGGTTTTTTCTGGCTGATGTTTATTGCTCTGCGCAGTACCACCCCACTCAACACCGCAGTGATCTTCACCATCGTGCCGGGCATATCCGGCATCTACAGCTGGCTGCTCATGCGGGAACGCCTCAAGGGACAACGTCTGATCGCTCTTATCCTAGCCATGGCCGGAGCCCAATGGGTGTTGTGCGATGGTCAGCCCAGTCGTTTGCTGGCCCTGCACTTCTCTGGTGGTGATCTTATTTTTCTGCTCGCCTGCCTGCTCATGGCAGCATACACGCCGCTGGTCAAATATCTGCACAGGGGAGAACCCATGCTAATGATGACCCTGTGGGTAGTCGTTACCGGATCCTGCTGGTTGCTCCTCCTGAGCCTGCCAAAGATGCACCAGCTGCTGCAGGTGCACACCCTGCCAGCCATGGTGCTGGCAGGCATTGCCTATTTGGCGGTATTCACCACCATCATCACCTTCTATATTACCCAGTGGACCACCCTCTACCTCGGTCCAACCAGGGTGGCAGCCTATTCTTTTACCTATCCCACCCTCATCCTGTTCCTCGAATGGTGCCTCCATGGCACCCTGCCTGCCTGGCCCACAATATTGGGTATTGTTCTTTTTTTTCTCCCAGCCATGTATGTGCTGCAGCGCGGTGACACGACCAGTGCAGTGCAATCCGTATAAAAAAACCCCACATGTTTGGATCTTCCCATGGAACAACAGGTTGTCCACCCTATTTAGCCGACCAATCCCTGTAAAACAGAACTACTGTACACAGCTTCAATCTTCCGAAGCTTGGTATGGACACCATCGGCCAGTGACAAACCTGTGCCACCTGCAACAGAATCATGCCCCTTACCGTGTTTGAACCCTATTATGCGCTCTCGACTGGAGCTTCGGCCTCCTCTAACAAGGCTTCAACCAGGCTGAGCCCTTCCTGCCAGAAGGCAGGATCGTCCAGTTGTATGGCAAAAGGTGCAAGCAGAGTATAGGGATCGCTGCTGCCACCAGCAGCCAATAGCTCCAGATACGAGCTGGCAAAGGAGTCTTGCTGCCGTTCATAACGGGCATACAGGGCCAGCACCAACAGTTCGCCAAAGGCATAGGCATACACATAGCCAGGTGTTGCCAGAAAATGGGGGATATAGGCCCACCACAGCCGGTAGTTATCGCTCAGGGTGACAGAATCACCAAACATGGCAGTCTGCGTTTGCAGCCAGAAGGCAGAGAGCTGCTCAGCCGAAAGTTCGCCCACAGTACGCCGCCCCTCGTGCATGGCCTGCTCAAAGCGGTTCATGGCCACCTGGCGAAAGATGGTGGCAAAAATAGACTCCAGCTTCTGGCAGATCAGCGCGCGCCTGAGCGTCGGAGAGCTTTCCCGGCCAAGCAGTGCCTTGAAAACCAGCATCTCCGCAAAGACCGAGGCGGTTTCAGCAAGCACCAAGGGCGTCTGGCTATTATAGAGGCCTTGCCGAGCAGCCAGCACCTGGTGCACTCCATGGCCAAGTTCATGCGCCACGGTAAACACATCCTGCCTGCGGCCACTGTAGTTCACCAAAATATAGGGTGCAGCCGAGGGCACTGTGGGATGGGCAAAGGCTCCGCCCCGTTTGCCCGGCTGGATAGGCGCATGGATGCGCTCTTCCTGGAAAAATTGCCGGGCAATAGCGGCCATTTCTGGAGAAAAACCGCTGAAGGCCTGCAGCACCATCTCCTGGCAATCCGGCCACGAGATCAGCTCCTCCTGTGCTTCTTCCTGCGGCAGGGGCGCATAACGGTCATAGTCAAAAAGTTCGCCCAACCCGAGCAGGGAGCGCTTCAACTGGTAGTAGCGCTGCACAATGCCGTAGTTGGCAGTAACAGTGCTGACCAGGATTTCCACGGTTTGCGGGCGCAGCTCGTTATGCAGGTTCATGGCGCTGATCCAGGCCGGATAACGGCGCAGCCTGTCAGTGATCATTTTTTCCTGCGCCAGGGTGTTGAAGATATGGGTCAGGATATGCAGATGTTGGGTCAAACCGTGGCTCAGCTCTTGGGCAGCCTGTTTGCGAGCAGAGCGCTCTGGATGGTAAAGATCACCGAGCACTTCCTCTTCACTGCGACCCTGCTCGCCAAAGCGCATCTGGCTCATCAGCTTGTCAAAGAGCACATTCCAGGCACTGCGGCCCATGGGCGCAAGCTCCTGCAAGAGTTCCTCTTCCTTCAGACTCAATTGGTGCGGAGCAAGGCTACGCAGCGTTTCGAGATAGTGGCAATACGCGGCCAGTTCCGGGGCTTTGAGTAGGGCTGTGGTACTGTCTGCATCGAGCTGGTTCCATTCCACCCGGAAAAATACGGTATGGCGACCAACTGCCGCACCCAGTTCCTCCATCTGCTGCTGCAGGGCCGAGGCCCGAGCATTATCCGTTTGGGTGATGAAATTCAAAAAGGCAAAGGACCCCAGGCGGCCCAGCTTTTCATCCAGTGCTTCCAGACTCTGCAGTAGTGCGGCCAGTTCCCTAGCTTCCAGGTCTGCCACCCGGCCCGCAAACGCATCTGCCAGCGCGTGCGCCTGTTGTCGGCACCAGGCTATATCTGCCTCTAGGGAAGCATCGTCCGCTGTGGCATACAAAAAACGCAGGTTCCAGACCACAGCCTTGGTGGTCAACTGTTCATTCAAGGTGGTACTCATAATTTTCCTGATTGCATTTTTAAAAAAATTAAAAGGTTACACAGTCTATTGGGTATTTTTAGGGTGGAAACAGCAGGGAATCTAAACTCTGGCAGACGGGAAAGCCAGCTGTTCATCGTCAGCGGCAAAAAAGGTTTTCAGCGCCTTGAGCAAATAGTAGCCGTCCCGCCAAGCTGCGGTCTCGCGTACAGAGTGCATGGCCAGTTGCGGCACCCCCACATCCACAGTGGCAATCCCCAGGGCAGTGGCAGTGAGTGGGCCGATGGTGGAACCACAGGCCAGATCATTGCGCATAACAAATTTCTGGCAGGGCACCTGCGCCTGCCTGCACATAAGCATAAACTGTGCAGCACTCACCCCGTTTGAGGCATAACGCTGGTTGGCGTTCATCTTGATCACCGGGCCACCATGCATGCGTGGGGCATGTTCCGGTTCATACTTGCCGCTGAAATTGGGGTGCAGGGCATGGGCATTATCCACCGACACAAAGAGGGAACGAGACACAATCCGTTGCCGCTGTCCTGGTGCAAAGAGGCGTGTCAGCACGTCCTTTACAAAAGTGCCTTGCGCCCCGGCCGCAGAGGCACTACCCACCTCCTCGTGGTCATTGAGCACAACCAGGATGTCGCGGCCTTTTTCCTGCGCTGCTTGTCCAGTCTGTCCCGTTTCACACAAAACCTGCACCAGGGCATGGCAGGAGAGCAGGTTATCCAGGCGAGCGGAGCAAATAAACTCGTTGTGCAGGCCAAGCAGGGCCGGTGGCTGCAGATCGTAGAGGAAAAGATCAAAGTCCAAGAGTTCGGCATCATCGACATGCTCGCCATACTGCTTACCCAACTGCTCCAGCAAGAGCGCACCGAAATTGGGTGCTTCTCCGTGCCCCATATTGTCCAGCGTTAAAATAGGCACCAGATCGGTCTGCCGGTTGATGCTACGCTGCTTGTTCGCCTCGGGATCGAGATGGATAGCCAGGCTTGGCACAACCAGGAGCGGACGGCAAAAATCGAGCAGATGCGCCTGCACCTGGCCTCCAGATCTGCGCCACAGCACCCGGCCGGCCAAAGAAAGATCACGGTCAAACCAGGAGCCAAGCAGTGCACCACCATAAATTTCCACTCCCAGCTGCACCAGGCCGCTGGTGCTGTGCACCGCATTGGGTTTCACCTTCAGGCCGGGACTGTCGGTGTGGGCACCGGCCATGCGCAAAGCCCGGCATTTGGCTGCTCCATTGGCCAGGGTAAAGGCAACCAAGCTGGAATCATTGCGGACAACATAGTAGGAACCTGGACCAAGTTCTCCCCAATCATCCTGCTCGTACAGGCGGACAAAAGCCCGGTTGGCAAGCAGACTGTCGGCATAGGCCGTGGCATGGAATGCGGTGGGAGATGCGCTTAAAAAACGAATAAGATCGTGTGGGTACTGCTCCATTACGGTCATAGGTATTCACCAATTTGATGGCAGATAAGGTGAGGGCTGAAAAAACACCCTTACTCCAACAGATGTATCCTGATTTCCCGACGTGATTGCAAGCAAAACATAGCCAAACCTTCATATCTTCGCTATGTTGGTGCATCGTATTTTTCTTTATTTCTGATCGATCAGTAGCCACAGGAGGGTGTATGCGTAGACGGTGAAGATGACGGTATCACTTAGCGCACCGGTGCGGCGCGCATATCAGTGCTTTTGCTTTCCGTACGATACCGGCCAATTCACCAGACTAGCCTCTGGGATGCCGCCGCTGCGGAAGCAACGGCTGGCTTTTCTTTTTCATGGAGGCAAGAAATGGCTATTCAACCTGTTTCCCGTTTTTTGGCATCCCGCCAAGGGATCATTCTGATCGGAGCAATCATCGGCATTTTGGCTCCACTGCTCCAAAAATTCGGTAATCCGGCCAATATGGGCATCTGTGTTGCCTGTTTCGAACGCGACATTGTCGGTGCACTGGGCTTGCACCGGGCCGCCGTGGTCCAGTACATCCGCCCGGAAATACCGGGCTTTATTTTAGGCTCCCTCATGGCAGCATTCTATTTCAAAGATTTCCGGGCACGCACCGGTTCCGCGCCTCTGGTGCGCTTTGTTCTGGGTTTTTGTGCCATGGTTGGTGCCCTGGTTTTCCTCGGCTGCCCCTGGCGGGCCCTGTTGCGCTTGGCTGGCGGCGATCTCAACGCCATTCTGGGTCTCACCGGGCTGACCATCGGGGTAGCCATTGGCGATCAGTTCTTGAAACACGGCTACACCCTGGGCCGCAGCCGACCCACCTATGCCAGTGCCGGACTGGTTATGCCTGCCCTTTCCCTGGGGCTTCTGCTGTTACTCTTCTTCGCCCCACGGTTCAGCGCCAATGGCCCCATCTTTTTCAGTGAAATGGGCCCGGGTTCCATGCATGCACCCGTTATCATGTCGCTGGCCGTTGGCCTGATTGTCGGCATAATCGCTCAACGCACCCGCTTCTGCACCATGGGCTCGATCCGGGATGTGCTGCTGGTGCGCGACCTGCACCTGATGAGCGGTATTATTGCCCTGACCATCGCCGCCTTTGCTACCAACCTGATACTAGGACAGGTGCATGTGGGCTTCAGTGCCCAGCCAGTGGCGCACAGCAACCATCTCTGGAACCTGCTGGGCATGGTGCTTGCCGGGCTGGCCTTTGTTCTGGCAGGTGGTTGTCCGGGCAGACAGCTCATCCTCTCTGGTGAAGGTGATGGCGATGCAGCGATCTTTGTGCTGGGCATGCTGACAGGCGCGGCCTTTGCCCACAACTTCGCCCTGGCCTCGGGGCCAGATGCCCTGGTGGATGGCGCACTCAAGGTGGGCGGCCCCTCCATCTGGGGTATGTGGGCGGTGGCTATCGGTCTTGTTATCTGCCTGCTGATCGGCTGGACAATGCGTGAAAAAATAGAGGAGGTACGGTGATGCATATCGACACCTGTGGGCTCTCCTGCCCGGAACCGGTCATCCAGACCATGAAGGCGATCAATACTGGCGCCCAGTCCCTACGCGTGCTGGTGGACAATACCACTGCCATGGAAAACGTCAAACGTATGGCTAACTCCAAAGGCTTTACAGTAACCATGGAGCCACAGGGGGAGCTGTTTGTACTCCACCTGAACAAAGTCTGATAAACAAAACGAAAAACGCCGGGACAGAGCAAGGTAACAATCAAGACCTGCCCCGGCAGAGTATTTTACCATTGAGCTGGCAAATAGAAGCCACCAAAATACCATGACCTATCCACAACAACTCAGTGCTGTTTTTTTTGATTTCGATGGGGTGGTCGCCGACTCCCTTGAGGTCAAAAAGCAGGCGTTCGCCACCCTTTTTGCCCCCTACGGCGAGCAGGTGCAGAATGCAGCAGTGCATTACCATATGACCCATGGTGGCATGCCGCGCCACAGCAAGATGCGCCATTGCCTGGAAGAACTGGCCGGCCAGACAGCAAGTGAAGAGGAACTTGCCAACATGGTGCAGGCCTTTGCCCGTCTGGTTTTTCAGGGAGTGGTCTCAGCCCCTCTCCTGCCCGGTGTGGCGACAACCCTCAAGGACTTGCAGCAAGTGGGTATTCCAGCCTTTGTCGTTTCAGGTACGCCTGAGAAAGAGATGCAAGACATTGTGCGGCACAAGCAGCTTGCCCCCTATTTCCAGGGTGTCTATGGCTCGCCACGGCAAAAAAGCGAGATTGTAAACGAAGTGCTCCAAGATTATACACTTACACCAGGCTGTTGCCTGTTCATTGGTGATGCCCTGGCCGACTGGCAGGCTGCCAAAACCTGCGGCCTGATTTTTCTCGGTATAGTTCCTCCAGGCCACGACAACATTTTCCCCCAAGGTGTGATCACCAGTCCAGATCCAGGGGCGCACCGCTGGCCGCAGCTCCTCGGGCAGGATTTTGCCATCGCATGAACACCCAGGACTCCTTTTTCCTCGCCACCCTGTTACCCAGCCTTATTCTTCTGGCCGACCTGTGTATCCGCATAGGTTTGTCGCTCCGGGTGGTCATGCAAAAGCGTAGTTACAGCACCACCATGGCCTGGCTACTGATCATCGTATTTCTGCCCTTTATCGGCTATGTGCTCTACATGCTCTTTGGCGAAAACCGGCTGCCGGAAAAGCGGCTTAAGCGGATGCGCCAATCCAGGGATCTGTACCTGCGCACGCCAGACAAACTGCTTCCCTTTGTCGAAGAAGATTGGCACGGCGGCAATCTCCTCTACACCTCACTGCATCGCCTGGCGCAGCAAACCTTTGGCATGCCTGCCCTGCGCGACAACATCCTGCAACTCCACACCAAACCCGCCGATTTTTTCAAGGCCCTTATCCACGACATTGATCAGGCGCAACTATCCTGCTACCTGCAATTTTATATCTGGAGCAAGGGCGGTCAGGCCGATGCAGTGGCCGAGGCACTCATCCGTGCGACCCAGCGGGGTGTGGACTGCAGGGTTCTCCTCGATGACATCGGCAGCCGCTCCTTTTTGCGCAGCCGGACTATCCGCATCATGCGCCGGGCCGGGGTACGGGTGGAAAAATCCCTGCCGGGCTCCCTTATCTGGGTGTTTTTTACCCGGCTGGATATCCGCAACCACCGCAAACTGGTGTTGATTGACAATTCCATTGCTTATAGTGGCAGCCAAAACATGGCTGATCCTGCCTATTTTAAAACAGATGCCGGTGTGGGCGAGTGGATTGATATCATGGTGCGTCTGCAGGGCCCGGTGGTGGGAGAGTTGAAAGCCGTTTTCGCCCATGACTGGTTCCAGGAGACCGGTGAACTGATCCCCTTTGGTGAGATCAGGGTACCTGATAAAGACAGGCCAGACACATTACCCACAGAACCCATGGTGGAACAGGCACCAGTGCAGTTGGCCCCCTCCGGGCCCGGCCTTGTGCCGAACGCTATCCACAGCCTGCTGCTCACCACCATCTACAGCGCACGTAGCCAGTTGACCATGACCACACCCTACTTCATCCCGGATGATGGGGTGGCCGAGGCCTTGCAGGCTGCTGCCCTGCGGGGGGTAAAAGTGTGTGTCATTGTGCCGGCCAAATGCGATTCTCGCCTGGTGCACTACGCCAGCCGCGCCCGTTTTGAGGAACTCGCTCGGGCAGGCGTACGCATTTGTTTGTTTGCAGGCGGCCTGCTCCATGCTAAAACCATCTGTGTGGATCAGCAGGTTGCCCTGATTGGTTCGGTGAATCTGGATATGCGCAGCTTCTGGCTCAATTTCGAGGCAACGCTCATTATCTACTGCGCTGATTTTGCCCGCCTGCTGGCCGACGAACAGCAACGCTACCTGGAGCATGCGTCCGAACTCGATCTGGAGGCCTTTCGCCAACGCAGCTGGTGGCAGCGGTTCAAGGAAAACCTCTGCCTGCTGGTCTCACCACTGCTGTAGGCAGGCACCATATTGCCTGTCTTCAGGCTGCTCTGCAGATTACTTGCGCCCTTGCTCCAGGTTCCTGTGGCGACCTGATTTTCTGTACATTCTGTAGATTTTTTTACAAGGAGTTTTACCATGACCCAAGACAAACGCTACGCCCGGGCACTGAGTATCGCCGGTTCAGACAGTGGTGGTGGCGCAGGTATTCAGGCAGATCTCAAGACCTTCAGCGCCAATGGCTGTTATGGTATGAGCGCCATCACCGCCATCACCGCCCAAAATACCCTTGGGGTGCGCTCAGTCTTCGCCCTGCCAGTGGAGATGGTGACAGACCAGATGGAAGCGGTGCTCACCGACATCGGCGCAGATGCCATCAAAATCGGTATGCTCTTCTCACCGGAACTCATCCACACAGTGGCTGACGGGTTGAAAAAATGGGCGCAGGACATCCCAGTGGTCCTCGATCCGGTCATGATCGCCCAAAGCGGTGACCGCCTGCTCAAGGACGACGCGGTGAGTGCCCTTAAGAAAGAACTCATTCCCCTGGCACACGTGTTGACCCCCAATCTGCCCGAAGCCGAAGTGCTCCTGGGCCGCACCCTTGTCAGCCCTGCGGCCATGGCAGAGGCAGCCCAGGATTTGTGCGCTCTGGGTTGTGCCAATGTGCTGCTCAAGGGTGGACATCTAGATGGCCCAAACAGCGACGACCTGCTCTACCTTGGGACTGAACGTCGCCTTGTCCAATTTCCGGGTGAACGCATCCCCACCCGCAACAACCATGGCACCGGCTGTACCCTCTCCTCGGCCATTACCGCTGCGCTGGCCAAGGGCCTGAGCCTGGAAGAATCTGTTGCCCAGGGAAAAAAATACATCACAGCCGCCATCCGGGCCGGATCCAACTACCGCATTGGTGATGGCCATGGACCAGTACACCATTTCCACGCCTTTTTTTAAAAAGGCCAAAGGCACAACAGAACATAGCCTCCAACACCAACCTAACACCAGCAGGAACCCTATGAGTATTGTAAAAATTGTCGTAGCCGACGTAGTGTATACCGGAGCCATCAAAAAAGAACTGGGTCCGTCCACCACGGTGGACATCGACAAGCGCGCCGAACAGCTGGCTGAGCTAAAGGGAACCGTGGCCTCCGAGTGGCTGGAACAGCAGTATCCCCAGGCCGAGTTGTATGCGGATGTGGCTATTTACGATGGTTTTGGTACGCCCAAAGCCATTGAGGTTTTTGCCTACAATGAAGAAGACGTGCTGGATGAGCCCCTGTCCCGCGAGTTGCAGCGCCAGGTGGAAAAGAAGGTGGCAGAAGTGGTACAGGAGCACCAGTGGCAAGATGAATCATGAATCAGCCGGATGAAGGACCCTCTCTACCCTGTTTCTCCTGAACCTGGAGGGCTGTTCTCTCGTCCCGGTAGGCCAATCCTCTGCCTCTCTTAGCCCTCAAACGCTTACCCCTCATACGAAGTGGCAGCGGCAGCGCCGCCGCTGCCCGTCCAATCCGTATGAAAAAAAGTGCCGCGGGGGGCATCCACCCGTTCGTAGGTGTGTGCACCAAAGTAGTCCCGCTGGGCCTGGATCATATTGGCAGGCAGTCGTGCCGTGGTATAGCCATCGAGAAAACTGAGGGCTGCAGTCATGGCTGGCATGGCTAGGCCCACCTCCATGGCTCTCGCGCATATCCGTCGCCAGGCAGGCAGACAGCTCACGATCAATTCATTGAAATATTGATCAAATCCTAAAAAGGCAAGTGCGGGCTCCCTGGCAAAGGCAGCATGAATATCATCCAAAAAGGTGCTGCGGATAATACAGCCTGCCCGCCACACCTTGGCCACGTTGCCGCTCTCTATTTGCCAGTTGAAGTCATTTGAGGCCTGGCGGATCAGCATGAAACCCTGGGCATAGGAAATGACCTTGGCCGCCAGCAGAGCCTGACGCAGTGTCTCCACCCACTCGCCGGTTTCATCGCTGCCGCTGCTGACAATTTTAACGTTTTTGTGAAAAAGCTGTTCCGCAGCCTGCCGTTCCTTTTTAAGTGAAGAGAGGAAACGGGCAAAAACCGCCTCAGTGATGAGCGTCAAGGGCACACCCAGGTGGAGGGCATTGATCCCTGTCCACTTACCAGTTCCCTTCTGGCCAGCCACATCGAGTATGCGCTCCACAAGAGGGCTCCCATCCTTGTCTAGATGGGAAAAAATATCAGCTGTTATCTCAATGAGATAACTCTCCAGCTCTGTTTTGTTCCAGTGGACGAAAATCTGCCGCATGGCCACGTGATCCAGCCCAAGGCCCCTGTATAGAAAAGCATAGGCCTCGCTGATAAGCTGCATGTCGCCATACTCAATGCCGTTGTGCACCATCTTGACAAAATGGCCCGAGCCCTCCGGGCCCATCCAGCTGCAACAGGGTTCACCACTGGCGGCTTTGGCGGCTATGGCCTCAAAGATTGGTTGCACCAACGGCCAGCCTCTATTGGCACCTCCTGGCATAATGGATGGGCCAAAGCGGGCACCCTCCTCGCCACCGGAAATACCCATGCCAATAAAATGGATGCCATGTTGGCGCAACATCATCTCCCGGCGATTGGTATCTGTATAGTTGGAGTTACCGCCATCGATCAACACATCACCTGCTTGCAAGAGAGGAATCAGCTGCTCGATAAAACTGTCCACCGCCTCTCCTGCACGCACCATCAGCATAATCTTTTTAGGTTGGCTGAGCCGATCCACCAAATCTTGCAGTGATGTCGCCCCCAGCACCCTGGTGCCTTTGGCAGGCCCGGCAAGAAACTCTGTGACCCTGGCCTGGGTACGGTTATAGGCTGCCACCACATAGCCATGGTCATCCATATTGAGAATGAGATTCTGGCCCATCACGGCCAAACCAATAACCCCGATATCAGCCTGCATATGTTTTCCCCTTTCCCGTGTTCACCGTGTCTTGCCAAACTCCCTGGCCAAATGGACAAATAGACGATATGCACCTCTACACCTGGTCAAGGAGCTGCCATGCCTCATTGCAGAACCGCCCCATGGTAACGCATGGCACACGCTTTTCCTCACTGCTGCCAGGTTGTACTGTCACACCTTGCTCCCCTGCAGATGCGCGGCTGAGGCCGTATCCAGGTACCACTCGGTTACACCATGGGCAGCACTGATGCGGGCCGCTGGGTAGTCCAGTGTTTCGGCAGGTCGGGTAAAGATTTCGCCAATACGCTCTGCCTTGTCTGTGCCCAAAACCAGAAAGGTAAGCCGCCGGCAACTGGCCAACTGCAGGGCACTCAAACTGATGCGCAATTGGCCTGACTGCGGATGTGTGGCCACGATGGCCAAACGCTCTTCGTTAAAATTAGTGTGCTGCGGAAAAAGCGAGGCAGTATGCCCATCTGCGCCCATGCCCAAAAGAACCCAGTCAAAAACAGGCCGGCCCTGTTGCTGCTGAACAAGCGCCCGGAGTTCAGCTTCCAGGCGTAGGGCCTCGGACCGGGGTTCGTTTTCGCCACGGATGCGGTGAATATTGGTCGCGGGAATGGTAACATGGCGGAAAAGAAGCTGCTCGGCCTGACCATAATTGCTGGCAGAATCCTCCGGAGCAACACAGCGCTCATCCCCCCACCAAAAATGGAGTGCCGACCAGCGGATTGCCCTGGCAAAGGGCGGCTGCGCCATGAGCGCAAACCAGTGCTGCGGAGTACTGCCGCCAGAAAGGACTATATGGCTGACTTCTTGCGCTAGGCTTAGGGCTTGCAACTCCTCGGCCAAAACACCTGCGGCCTCGTCCGGTCCGGTAAAGCAACGATATGTATGCATAGTGGCAAGTTTTTACAGTGTACAGTACTCCACACTGGTGAGATTTTTACAGGGGAAACGCCAGCCATGTCCATCCTCAGTAAGCAGTTGGTCCGCCTCCTGCGGTCCCCAGGTACCTGCGGCATAGCCATAGAGGGCATGGGTCGGGTCCTGCAGGTAATCCAGAATTGGCTGGATGAACGACCAGCAGGCCTCCACCTCGTCACTACGGGCAAAAAGAGTGGCATCACCCTTGAGGGCGTCGAGCAACAGGCGTTCATAGGCATCTGGTATGGCGTCATTGGCCAGTTCACTGTAGTGGAAATCCATGGCCACATCCTGCACAATAAACCCGCTGCCAGGTTGCTTCAAACCAAAGGAAACCAGAATACCTTCATCGGGCTGAATGCGAATAATCAAGTTGTTTACCGGCGCGCCTGCTCTAAAAAACGGATGCGGTGACTTTCTGAAGTGGAGCACCACCTCGGTCACCCTGGTCGGCAGACGTTTGCCGGTGCGCAGATAAAAGGGCACGCCCTCCCAGCGCCAGGAATCAATCCACATCTTCAGGGCCACATAGGTTTCTGTACGGGAATCAGCGGCAACGCCCTGCTCTTCACGGTAGCCCAGTATATCTTCGTGCCGCACACGTGAGCCAAGGTATTGCCCCAGCACCAGATTGCTGCGCAGATCAGCCGCACTCAAGGGCCGAAAAAAACGCATGACCTTCACAGCCTCGTCACGCAGGGCATCGGCACTGATCGTCGCCGGCGGCTCCATGGCCACCATGGCCAGTACTTGCAAGAGATGATTCTGGAGCATGTCACGTACCGCCCCTGCCTGCTCGTAATACGCGCCGCGCTTTTCCACTCCAAGGGATTCTGCTGCTGTAATCTCGATGTAATCCACCATGTTGCGGTTCCACAGGACCTCAAACATGGTATTGGCAAAGCGAAGCACCAAAAGATTCTGCACGGTCTCCTTGCCCAGGTAGTGGTCAATGCGATAGATCTGCTCCTCGTTGAAGTGGGCGTGCAGTTCCCGGTCGAGTTGTCGGGCCGAATCCAGGTCATGACCAAAGGGCTTTTCCACCACCAACCTGCTTGTCCCCGTGTCCTGCTGATTGAGGCCCAGTTCAGCCAAAGTGGCAACAATGGGTGCATACAAATCAGGCGGAGTGGCAAGATAGTACAGGCTTGCACCGCCCAGGCGCTGTTCTGCCGCAAGTGGGGTGAGTTGCTCGGTTCTGGTGGGATCTGCTGTCAGGTAGGTGATATGGCTGCAGAAATGCGATGACCTGTCACCTGAACCTGCTGTATCCGGTAGGCTCTCCTGCAGATGCTGGCGAAAGCTTGCATCTGTGAATGCAGTGCGACCAACACCAACAATGGAGAAATCCTGTGGCAGCATGCCCTGGCTGAAAAGACGGTAGAGGGCGGGGATGAGTTTTCGTTTGGCCAAATCGCCAGAGGCACCGAAAATAACGATACGGCTGCGCTGAGCGATAGATTCCCCTGTATGCAATGCGGTCTGCACAAGGCCTCCTTACACACCATGGTTGAGTGATTCAGGGCAAAGGGTACAAACTTGGATACTTTCTCGCCAGGACCAAGCTACACGGTGGTACATTACAGGCCCACGGCCGAATACCCTGCAGGCTTTTTATGCCAGTCGCACTTCCACCTTGCCCTGCAAGAGCTCTTTCACCGCCTCGATCGGTACTTCACGGCGGTGGAAGATGCCAGCGGCCAGGGCTGCATCCGCATCGGTTTGGGTGAACACTTCGAGGAAATGGTTGGCACTGCCCGCACCGCTTGAAGCAATCACCGGAATGTGCACTGCCTGGCGCACCGCATTGATCAATTCTAGATCAAAACCGGCATTGGTACCATCGCGGTCGATGCAGTTGAGCAGGATTTCACCTGCGCCTAACCGCTCGCATACCTGTGCCAGGGTGATGGCATCCAGCTCCCGACCTTCACGACCGCCGCGAATGGTGCATTGGTACCAACAGTATGTCTCGCCACTGGGTCCTGGTGCAACGGTTTTGATAACCTGGTGGGGCACATCATCGGGTGCGTTTACATAGACCCGCCTGGGATCTACGGAAATCACCACCGCCTGACTACCATAAACCCTGGCAATCTGCTCAATGGCAGACAAACCGCTGGCCTTGCCTTTTTTAAGATACTGCTCCACAATCAAGACCGCATCCGAACCAATGGACACCTTGTCGGCCCCGGCGCGGAAGTAGCGGGCCGCCACCTCGAGCGCCGAGGTGAACACGCCGTTTCTATCCGTAAAATCACGGATACCACCGCCAATGGTCAACGGCACGAACACCTGCTTTGCGGCCTCTTCCAGCACCCGCAGCATGGGCAGATCGTCAAGGGGGTAATCTCGAAATGCAGTGATATTGAGAAAGGCAATTTCATCAGCACCCTGTTGATAATACTCTGCGGCCAGGGCCACAGGTTTGCCCAGGTTACGTACCTCTCCGGCCTCGCGCACCTCGTACTGGTCACCTTTGGTCACCACCAGATCACCCTGATCGTTGGTGCGCACATCCAAACACGCAATCACCCGTTTGGCCAAGGCGGTTGATTGCGGGCACCGGGTCAAGTGAATAGCCTCGCGGCTGCCAGCAAGAAAATTCGCCAACACCTGTAACCCAGCTTTACCGCTCTTCTCTGGATGAAACTGGGTGGCTGCCACGGCATTGTCTTCCACGGCGCTGACAAACTCGGTGCCGTAATCTGTAGTGGTCAGGACTTGTCCGTGCTGTTCCGGTACAACATGGTAGGAATGGACAAAGTAGAATTTTTCATCGCCCCCTAACCCGGTAAAGAGCGGAGAGGCCTTCTGCGTCTTGATCCCGTTCCAGCCGATATGTGGTACTGCCAATTTGCAGGTGAAACGCCGTACCTGTCCTGGAAAAAAACCAAGGCCTGGCTCATCTGGTGCCTCTTCACTGCCTGTAAAGAGTGCCTGCAAACCAATGCAAATGCCCAAAAAAGGCTTACCTGCATGCAGATAACGCAAGAGTGGTTCACGCAGGCCCTGTTCGCGCAGCGCAGCCATTAGCGCACCGAAGCTGCCTACCCCCGGGAAAACAAGCCGCTGGGCCTGCTCCAGATCGCGGACGCTACGTACCAGCTGGACGCTTTCGCCCAAGCGTTCGAGGGCATTGACAACCGAACGCACATTGCCAGCGCCGTAATCAAGCAGGGTAATCATGGTAAGTTGTTCAAAGTATCGTATTTGTGGTGTCTGTAGCGGTCAACCATCTAACTCACAATCAAAAATATCACTAAAAATTCATCTGCACGCCCACGCCCAAGGCCCATTTTCCTTCACGGTCGTCAGCGAGCTTCTCCCGTACCCAATAGTGGCCAGTGCTGAACTCGCCAAACAACCAGTTCCGATAGAGCGGCTGCCGCCACTTCACCAGCACGCCATATTCCTCAACATCCACCTCGCTGCCGGTTTCACCGTTGGCAATGAGTTCTCCGGAAAGCAGACTGAGCTCGCCAAACAACCTGTAGAGCCCAAGGGAACTAAACCAATCCAGCCCATCGTCTTCTTCGGATACTGTGCCGGAGTTGAGCCAGCGCAAGCTCAAAACAGGGGAAAAGGTATGCTCGTAATCTATCGAAGTGGTGGCCCCAAAACCGTCGTTAAGCGCCCAGAAACCCGTTTCAGTAAACTCCAGTTCATTGCGCGCATCAATCTGCCAGGTGTAGATATAGCGGATCTTGAGATAGGGTTTGTACAAATCTCGCAACCCTACGCTAAAACTGAAAAGATCAAGAAGATTCAGGCCAATACCCGCAAAAAAGGTTTCGTCATCCTTCTTGTTTTCCCTAAGCAGGCGCTGTTGCTCCTTAACCGTATCGGGCCTGCCCCGCACCAGGTCTCGTTCGTTTTCACTGCCGATGATCACATAAGCCTTATCCTGCAAATTCGGCAAGGTCATGCGCACCCGAAAGCGCAGGTTCACATCTACCTCGTCATGCTCCCGCCATATGGTACGCAGGCGAATGCGGCCCTTGGAAATCTTGCCGCCTTTTTCAAAGGGAATATCACCAAACCAACTGTCAACACCCCTTGCCGCCCATTCAGTGGCCTCCCGCACCTCCTTGCGGGACTCCTCCAGTATGGCAATGTCTTTATCCTCAGCCTCCCCTTGCTGAAAAGTGTCTTCTTCAGGGCCCTCAGAAGAGGCAGCCTGGGAGGGCTGGGCAGCGGCTTCAGAGGCCCCATGGGCCTTGTTAGCCAGTCCTGACAAAACATCCGTACCCAGCAGGACACTAACCAGCACAAAAACCCATATTAACCGGCATCTGGGAAAAAAATCTGCTCTCATTTTGCAAAGCACCGTAGCATAGTTTTATTTTAGTGATACCGCATTATTTTTTGCATCATTTACTTATACATTCCAAGCAGACCGCACTGAAATGGCTCTTCGTCGTTTCAAGTGGATTTGAGGAGCTGCTGGATAGGCGCAGCCAGCAGGTAGATGATGCTGATGAAGGTGTCATCGTTTCTGTATCCCCTGGCCCGGCATTTGGCGGCCTGGAAG
>Ga0334886_1000368_pt1 | contig 72356 bp, 47 predicted proteins | sample GraSluR1_MG_9_FD_207232 | JGI IMG/M metagenome (GOLD analysis project Ga0334886, IMG submission 207232) | Sludge microbial communities from methane-producing bioreactor in Wageningen University, Netherlands - Granular Sludge_27_06-R1 | ecosystem: Engineered > Bioreactor > Anaerobic >... | reverse complement strand
CGCAATAATCCGGCATATCCTCGGCGTGGACGCAGATCGTTATCAAATCCCCACCAACAGCGGTTATGACGTCGCAAAGGTCGAAACTGAAAACTCCGCCGGCCCATGTTACATCCGGAGAGTAAACCCCAAGAAAAACCGCACCGTTGACACTTACAACAACCTCGTCAACATCCAAACCGCTCAAAGCGTCCGCCAAACCAAAGGAAACCGTCGGACAAAGTGTCCCGACGACTGAAACCGAGGGCGAAACAGCCGAAATCACAGGAGGAGTGAGGTCTATTCCGAAGCTCCAGACAAGCGTATCTGAGTTGGGATTTCCAAAACGATCCTCGGCGTAAATGAGCGAGCAGGTTACGGTTGAGCCGTCGATCCAATCGACTGAAGGTGTGTAAATTAAAGTATCCGGGTGGTATTCAAGCTCCGTGTCAGCCACTGTAAAGCGTCCGCCGCCAACTCCGAACACAATTGTGCTCGCTATGACAGTGTCGAAATCACTCACCGTCAATAGAATTAGACCATCCGCACAGGCGCTCCAAGAGCCGTCCACAGGCTCGATTACAGTCGCTATCGGCCCGCCAGAGGGAACGTTGAAAGTCCAGCAGGTGTCGCCAACATTTGGCGGGCAAAGATCGGGTGTGTCGGAAGATCGCACGCAAATCCGCACTACATCGCCGCCCTCGATAACCAACGGGATTTCAGCGATATCAGCCAAATATGTCGAATCACTGCGCGAGAACCAAGTTTCGGACAGATCGAACCATGTTGGCGTGCCTGCAGGCATTATATCCACAGCGATCAACGTCGCGTCGAGATCGGTGCCGGCAGGGGCGTCGGTCAAACGGAAGGAAACTATCGGCTCCAAAGTCCCGACACTGGCTCCCGGCGCGGGGGTAAGGCTGTAAACAAGCGGAGGTGCGAGGTCTATGCGATACGACCACGATGCGCCGCCCGATAGGAGAGGATTTCCGAGGCTGTCGTCCGCTGAAATCAGCTCTACAATAACGTTTGCGCCGTGGGGCCAGTCCACGGAAGGTCTAAAACAGAGCGTGTCCGTCGAGTATGACAACTCCAAATCGGCGATTGTATAATCGACTCCATCGACACGAATTTCGATGCTCGATTCATCGACCCCATGGTCTATCTCGATGTCGGACAGAGAGATGCAGAATCCTTGATCGGGGCATGAGGAGACGAATCCGGCCATTGGAACTCCAGATGCAGGATCGAGAATTCCGCTGTAAATTGGCCCAAGAATATCGATATGGTAAGTCCAGCAATAAGTTAGCAGATTTGGATCGCAATAATCGGGCAAATCTTCGGCATTTATACAAATGACAACAGTGTCATTATGTGAGAATACTATACCTGCATCTGCACAACTAAAAACAACCCGAAAACTATCGTCGATCCAAGCTCCGGCGAATCCTGCATCGCCAACGCCGTAACTTCCGCCCGAAATGGAAATCACAACCGAGGCCGCGTCCAAACCGGAAAGCGAGTCGAATAAATTGAACGAGAACACCGGCGATTCAACCGCGAGAACCTCGTCCTCGAGTGGATAAATTGCCCATATAACCGGCGGAGTAAGATCGATATAGAATTCCCAATGAAGAGTGTCTGCGAGGGGATTTCCCGAAACATCCTCAGCGGCAAGAAGCCTGACAAGAATAATCGAGCCATCCTCCCATAAAACTATAGGCGTGTATATCAATGTGTCTCCAAACCACGATACTCGAGCGTCATCGCCCCAAATATCTTCGCCATCTATTTCAAGATGCACAGAGCTTTCAACCACGCCATCAGGGTCGAAAATCGTGATGAAAATCGATTGATCCTCGCAGGCCGACCAAGTCCCCGGCAAAGGCTCTACAATTATCGCTCCCGGCCCCATCGGGTTCACGGAGAACCACCAGCAGGTGTCCAAAACATTCGGATCGCAATAATCGGGCGAGTCATGTGCTGAAACACAGATATTTATAATGTCTCCGGCATCGAAGAACCATCCGAGTGCCATAATATTGACAACAATATGCGAATCCTCCAAACTCACCGCCGGATGGTAAATATCGAGGGTTGCCGAGTCGTTAATTGTGATGACAATCGACGAAAAATCCAGCCCGGAAAGCGCATCCGTGATGTAAAACTCGAAACTCGGAGCGGCGTCCGGAACAATAGCACCCAAAGCCGGAATAGCTCCGAAAACATACGGAGGGGAATAATCGATAGTAAATCTCCACGAAAGCGGCGTGGCGAGGGGATTTCCAATCATATCCTCGGCGGCGATAAGAATCACACGCACCGTGTCGCCATCGCTGAAAGACACATCCGGCGTATAAATCAGCGTGTCGATAGAGTCGCCGGCCCAGCTTATGGTCGGGTCGTCTCCGCGAACATCGAGGCCGTTGACAGTAAGATGCACGGTCGAATGATTAATGCCGTTCTCGTCGAAAAGCGTTATAATAATCTGTTGAGGATCGCAAGCGGAAAAAGTCCCCGGAAGAGGTTCTATTATCTCAGCGACAGGCCCCGAAGGATCGACAATAAACCACCAGCAGGTGTCGAGAACATTCGCGTCGCAATAATCCGGCAAATCCTCTGCATGAATGCAAATTTCGACTGTGTCGCCGGTCTCGAAAACCAAATCGAGAACACCAAGAGAAACATTGACATTAGGCGGCGACCAGGCAACTGCAGGGGAGAAAAGATCGATGACAATCGAATCATTTATTGTAATACTAACCGATTCGACATTTAAACCCGAAAGCGCATCTTCGAGGCTAAATCTAACAATCGGGCTTGCCTCAGGAATAATTGTTTCCGGAAATGGCGATTCACCCCAGAAAAGCGGAGGTGTAAGGTCCGGCGTCCAAGTCCAGCAGACAGGAAGGTGATCGTAAATAGTGCCGTAAACGTCGCAAACCGAGTCAAGACAACAATCTACGACAATACCGTCAGCCCACAGGGCAAGAGGCGTAAAGAACAAAGTGTCGCCGACATAGGTCAGATAGCCGTCGCCGACGATATGCGTAACACCATCGACCGTGAATCGAATCGAAGCGATATCCACGCCCGAATCGTCGAAGATATACATAATAATCCGTTGATCGTCGCAAGCGCTGAATGTGCGGTCGAGCGGTTCGATAATCTCGACAATTGGCGGAGTGCATTCGGCGATGCTGAAATTCCAAACATCGCTGGTGTCCGAACCGCAGGTGCCATGCGCGATGACATTCCAGTTATGCACCTCATCGCATCCGAAAACAAGCTCGAACTCGGTGGCTGTGAGTCCGGAAGCTACAACCACGCCATCCAGAAGAAAATCATAGGTGAAAGGTGGGTCGCCTTCGGCATCAGTCCAATCGAACTCGACAAGCCCGGGTTCCATATCGATCGAACCGTTGGGCGGCTCGAGTAGTTCAACATTCGATGGCGGAAATACGATGTTGACGGTTGCCGTGCCGACCCCCTCGCAGGAGGCGGGAGTTGTTACTGTGCAGGTGTATGTCGTTGTATCGGAAGGATATACATTCAAAGAGTTGCTCGTGCCGCCGCCGGGAGTCCAATAATAGGTCGCACCGGGAATAGTCGGCGTAACGAAAGCGGTTAACGTAATCGCATCGCCAAAACATATAGTCGCATCCGCGATTGTAACCACGGGGTTTGGATGGACATTGATCGTGCCGGTAGAGCTTCCGACACAACCATAATTGCTGACAACCTCGCAAGTGTAGGTCGTCGTAGATGACGGCGCTACAGAAATGCTCGAAGAAGTCGCGCCGCCGGGCGACCAAAGATAAGTATATGATCCTGCGGGAGTTACGTTCGCGATAAGAGTTCCTGTCTCGCCCGCACAGACATCGACATTCGCGATTGTAACTACAGGTTGAGGATACACCGTTACAGTGCCGGCGTCGGAGCCGTTGCAACCATAGGCCGAAGTTACGTTGCATGTGTAAGTCGTTGTCGATGCGGGGGATACGCTAATAGAAGAAGAAGTCGCGCCGCCGGGTGACCAGCTGTAGTTCCATGAACCGGCGGGAGTTACATTCGCCGAAAGCGTAACAGAGCTTCCCGCGCAGATAAAGGTGTCGCGCACCGTAACAGTAGGCGTCGGTTGAACGGTAACTGTGCCGGAGCCGTTGTTCGAACAGCCGTATGCCGAGGTTACATTGCACGTATAAGTCGTTGTCGATGAAGGTGATACGGTAATGCTTGAACCTGTTCCTCCGCCGGGCGACCAACTATAGGTATAACTTCCGGCAGGTGCAACATTCGCGGTCAGCGTCGTCGATTCGCCGTTACAAATTACAACATTCGCAATACTAACGCTCGGTGTCGGATGGACATTCACCGTAACGTTGTCCGAAACGATGCAGTCAGCGGCTGTTGCGGTTACCGTATAAGTCGTTGTCGATGTTGGGCAGGCGGTGGGATTTGGCGATGTCGGCGAAGAAAGCCCCGTTGTAGGGCTCCAGCTATATGACCATATAAGACTGCCCATTCCTTCGCCCGCAGTATCCAAAACCGCGTGAAGATTCGTGCATTCTCCCACGCAAAGATTGTAATCGTCAGCTGTGGCGTCGATTGAAATATCCGGAATCGACGGAATAGTGATGCAGTGATTCTGAGTTATCGGCCCACCGCCGGCCCATGTAACCGAAATGCTGTAGCACTGGGTCGTGCCGTAGGCCGATGGCGGAATGTTGACGCCCCATGTTGCCACCGAACCGCCGCCACTTCCGGCGATCGACCCCAAATTCTGAGGGTTCGCGCCAGAAGCGACAGTCAGAGGTGTGCCGCCCAGATTGAGCGTTACGACAACATTATTTGCGGTCGATGTCCCAAAATTCGTGATGACAGCGTCGAAAGAAACAGGGTTCGGAATCACGCCGGAACATCCGGCAGTAAGCGTCGGCGGCCCGTGAAGCAGGTTTATGCCAACGCTTCCGATCTCGCCGATACCATAGTATGTAACAAATTTCGCGGTATCTCCCGGTGCGACCGTCCGTTGATTCCATTTGACCATTGCCGCGGTGTCGCCGCCATAGCTACCGCCGCTGTCACCAATCCATTCAGCATTTTCCCAGCCGTTGAGATACGTAGACCCCCAGTTGCCATACCAGAAAGCATCCGGCATAGTAGCTTCGAAACCCATAAGGATGCCCAAAGCCTCGATACCCCATGTCGTCGGCGGGGTTCCGCTCTCGAAAGCGCGCCAGGTCGGCGGAATCGAAGGTGCGGTGTGGAAAGTCGCGATGCCAGTGTATCCGAAAGCAGTCGCGATATTCGCGCCGTCGCTCGAATTAAGCTGGGTATCCCAATAAACCATGCAACCAACGCTGTGTGAGCTACCATCCCGCGGGATGATGTAATTCGTTCGCTTTACCTGCTCGATTGCTCCCGGTGTTGCGCCGAGGCTGACACACTGAAGAATCTGCACGACCTTGCATCCATGCCCGCCGAGATTATTCCAAATGGTATAGGCCTTGTCGCCAATGATATACATACTATCGGCATTTGCCGACAACACGGTGCCCGTGCCCGTCCTGTAAGTTTTTATCGGCGAATGGCCGTCGATTTTGTAGATAGTCCAGTCCCAAGGTGTGCTTGGGTAGTAATAGGTCAGCCTCATCCATGTCCCCGCACCGGACGGACGGCAACCCTCGGAATAAACCCCTGTCCCCGGACCTTCGCTCATTTTGAAATCGACATAGCCGTTGTTGAGCGAGAGGACCATCGGCTCCATAGGCCTTGTTCGAGGGGCGTCAATGTCGGTCAAAGCCGCCGCATATCCGGCTTTCCATTCGGCATAGCCCTCCGGATCGGCCAAAGCGTCCGGCATGGATAGCATCATTCGTTCGAGAATATCCCCCGATTCGGGTTCCGGAGGGGCAAAAAAGGAGGGTGGGGTTTCGATGGCTTCAGTAAGGCTGACGGCAAGAATTATGAGAAAAAGAATAGCGATTTTCTTCATAGGGGCTCCCTAAGTAATCGAAAAAGAAACAAATAACAAAAATAAATTATATAATGTATGCATAAAACGCAAGTATTTTAATCGTTCGATGGAATTATCTTGACACGAATGATTACAAATCTTAATTTCCTTTGAATAATCGCATCCGCCGCCATACTCCGATCCATCGACGGTTACGGACAGATAGGAGTATGGCAATGAAAGGCGTTATTCTCGCGGGCGGACTCGGAACAAGACTGCGGCCTCTGACCAACATCACAAACAAGCATCTTCTCCCCGTTTACGATGCACCGATGATTTATTACCCCATCCGCACCCTTGTGGAGGCGGGAATCGACGATATAATGATTGTCTGCGGCGGAAACCACGCCGGCGAATTCCTTAGGCTTCTCGGAAACGGCCACGAATTCGGCCTAAAACATCTCAACTACACCTATCAGATGGACGAAGGCGGTATCGCCGAAGCCCTCGGCTTGTGCGAGCATTTCGTCGATGGCGAAAAAGTTGTCGTATTCCTCGGCGACAACATCATCGAAAGCAGTCTGAAAAGCGCTGTGCAGGAATTCGCAAAACAGAACGGCGGTGCGAGGATTATCCTCAAAGAGGTCGAAGATCCGCGGGATTACGGCGTCGTCCGTTTCGGCGAAGACAACAAGATCGCACAAATAATCGAAAAACCGAGTGCCCCGCCCTCTAATTTCGCCGTTATCGGTGTTTACATGTATGACCCCGAGGTTTTCAAGATAATCAAAAAACTCGTCCCGTCGGGGCGCGGCGAGCTGGAAATCACCGACGTCAACAACGCCTATCTCGACATGGGCAAACTAAACCATAGCTTCCTCGACGGCTGGTGGGCCGACGCCGGCGCTTCGATTGAAGCCTATTATCAGACGGTTGTTACAGTCGCGACGAGTTTCAAGCACTCCTAACCGAAACCGCTATTCGTCAATAATTGTCTTCCGAAGCTCTGTAATGCGCTTCACCGCGCAGTATTGTCCGCACATCGTGCAGGTGTCTTCCTCTTTTGGGGGTGATTTTTCCCGAATTTTCGAAGCCAATTCCGGATCGATAGCCAGCTCGAGCATCTTCGGCCAGTCGAGTGCATGACGCGCCTCGCTCATCCGCAAATCCCATTCCCAAGCTCCGGGGATATCTTTGGCAATATCTCCCGCATGCGCCGCTATTCTCGTTACAATTACACCCTGACGAACAGCCTCGACATCGGGAAGCGAAAGATGCTCGTTACATGTAACATAGCACAGAAAATCCGCACCGCTTGCAGAGGCTATAGCGCCGCCAATCGCCGAGGTAATATGATCATACCCCGGCGCGATGTCCGTTACAATCGGACCCAAAACATAAAACGGCGCTTCGTCGCAAATCTGTTTCTGAATCTGAATATTTGCTGAAACGTCGTCGATAGGCACATGTCCCGGCCCTTCGACCATAGCCTGCACGCCAAGCTCTCGCGCACGGTGAACCAACTCGCCCAGAACCACCAGCTCGCCTATCTGCGGCCTGTCGGTGGCGTCCGCGATTGCCCCCGGACGAAGACCGTCGCCAAGCGAAAGCGTCATCTCATATCTTTTTGCAATCTCGCAAAGCCTGTCAAATTGCTCATAGAGGGGATTTTCGCGGTTATTCTTAAGAATCCATTCGGCGTGGAACGCACCGCCGCGCGAAACGATATCCATTATCCTTCCGCTGTTGAGAAGATATTGCACCACTTTTTTTGTAACACCGCAATGCACTGTGATGAAATCGACGCCCTGTTCCCCTTGCTTCTCGATAACTTCGAAAATCTCCTCGGAGTCCATATCCACGACCGGTTTACCGGCCTTGCGGCGATTAACCGCGACCTCATAGATCGGCACCGTCCCGACAGGAATCGTAGATAAAGCTATTATCTGACGCCGAATCTCGTCGAGGTCGCCGCCGGTGGAAAGATCCATCACCGTATCCGCCTTCGCGGAAATAGCCGCTTCGAGCTTTTTCAGCTCTTCATCGATACTCGCGTTGTCCTCGCTGGTGCCGATGTTCGCGTTTACCTTTGTCCGCGTTCCCTGCCCGACTGCGAGAGGCTCTATTTTAACATTCCGCATGCGGTTGCGAAGAATAACTACTCGTCCGAGCGCAACAAGTTCGCGAAGAGCGTCCGGCTCCATATTCTCTTTTTTCGCGGCAACGATAATCTCTGTGGAAACCAATTCCTGCCGCGCTTCTTCCAATAGGCTCATATCAATCCTTCCTAAAATAAAAAAAGCCCCGATAAAAAAGGGGCGATCGCCAAATCCCTACGCCGGAATTACCCGGATCAGGTTCCTCGGGTTACCCTTATGGGGTCTCAGCTATCGCTCCCCGTTCAGCAAATCTAAAATAGTGTTAATTCGTCGAATGTCAAGCCGGTGTTTTATTTGGCAAATATTCAACGAAAATCCGCAACCCCCTATTCCTCCGCCACGGTTTTTTTCATTGACATCGAGTTCTTATTTTTTATATTGAAAAGTTTATTATCTCAACCCAATGGTAAAATTATGGAAAAGAGATTCTACATAAGCGATTCTTCGCAATACACCGGCACCGAAGTTGCAGTTAGGGGATGGGTTTACAGCAAGCGCGGCCATGGAAAGGTCAAATTCCTTATCCTCCGCGACGGCACCGGTCTTATGCAATGCGTTCTCGTGCAGGGCGAATGCGACGATAAGGCCTTCGAACTTTTCGACGAGCTGACTCAGGAGTCTTCGGTTATCATTACCGGAACTGTCCGTGAGGAACCGCGCTCGGTTGGCGGATACGAACTCGCCCTCAAGAGCCTCGAAATCGTCCAAATTGCCGAGGAATACCCGATTCAGCCAAAAGAACACGGCGCGGAATTTCTCCTCGACAACAGGCATTTGTGGCTCAGAAGCAGGCTTCAATGGGCCGCGATACGTGTCCGCGACAACGTTGTCCATGCCATTCGCGACTATATGCGCGATGAGGGCTATGTCCTAATCGACACGCCTATTCTGACCGGCTCGATCGGCGAGGAAAGCGGCACCCTCTTCTCGGTCGAATATTTCGATCTCGGCAACGCATATTTATCGCAAACCGGCCAACTCTATCTCGAAGCCGCCATGTTCGCGCATAACAGGGTCTATGATTTCGGACCGACATTCCGTGCGGAAAAATCGAAAACGCGCCGGCATCTCACCGAATTCTGGATGGTCGATGTCGAAACCGCCTTTGTCGATAACGACGAGAACATGGACATCCAAGAGAAATTCGTCCGCGGAGTTATAACCAGAGCGATCGAAGCGAGCAAGGCCGAACTCGAAGTGCTCGAAAGGGACCCAAAACCAATCCTCGATTCCATCTCGAAACCCTTCGCGAGGCTCTCCTACGACAAAACTGTCGAGTTCCTCAAATCGAAAGATTTCGAAATCGAACACGGACAGGATATCGGCGGCGCCGCAGAGACCATTGTCTCGGACAATTTCGACACGCCGGTCTTTATCTACGATTATCCGAAAGCAATCAAAGCTTTCTATATGAAAGAGCACCCGACACGGTCCGATTTGGTCAAATGTTCCGACCTTATCGCCCCGGAGGGCTATGGCGAGATTATCGGCGGAAGCCAACGCGAGGACGACATCGAGAAACTTCGCGCCCGAATCCGCGAAGAGAAGCTTCCTGAGGAAGCCTATAGCTGGTATCTCGACCTTCGACGCTATGGCTCTGTTCCACACGCCGGCTTCGGACTCGGCGTAGAAAGAACCGTGGCGTGGATTACTGGAATAAAACATGTCCGCGAGGTTATACCATTCCCGCGGATGATTCACCGTTTAAATCCCTAATTAGAGGAGAAAGAATGAATTTCACAAAAGTGGCAATTACAATCCTTATGGCGATTGTTTTGCTCATGACCGGTTGCTCGAAGGACAAAACCGACGCCGCGACCCAAACCGAAGCAGGAGAGGTCGATCTGACCATTACACAGACGGTTGTCGATTCCTTCATAAAGGTCTTCCCCGAGGTTCAAACTGTTGTCGATAAATACCGCGGCGAACTCGAACAGACATCGACCGATAGCCCCGTGGACGAGGTCAAAACTGCCGAGGTCATGGACAAAATCGAAAAAGAAATGGCGCAGAAAGGCCTTAATCAGGATTGGTTTTTTGGCATATACCAGAAAATTATTACCGCTGGAATGTTCCTAAATGCCGTTCAGCAGGCCGAAAACCTCAAGCCCGCTAACATTCAGATGAATATCGACCAGCTCAACGCGATGATTCAATCCGGCCAGGTGCCGCCCGAGCAGAAAGCCGAAGCACAAAACCAAATCGCACAGCTCTCTGCTACCAAGATTCAGGTCCAGGATGCTCTAAATCAGCTCGAAGAATTCAAAGCCAAGCTTGCGGATCCCGCAACCCCCGAGAACGAGAAAATGCAGATGCAGGCGGCGGTTCAGCAGTTGGAATCAATATTCAACCCGGCGTCTCAAAAGCCCGAAGGCTTCACCGAGCAGGAACTTGTCCTTCTCGAAACAAATATGCCGAAAATTATCGCAACATTAGAGCAATATAATCCCTAATTCCCTGAAAGCCGCCGGGACAGCATTCGGCATGATGGAAAATGGACATTATTAGCCTCGAGGCCTTCGTCCTTAGGCGAATTCGATACGGAGAGTCGAGCCTCATCGTCAGCTTATTCAGCGATGAACGAGGCAAACTCTCCGTTATCGCTAAAGGCGCACGGTCAAACAAATCGAAATCCGGCATGGCCTCCGTCCTCGAACCGCTCAACATGATCGAGGCGGAGGTCTATATTAAGCCCTCTCGCGAGGTTCAGATTATCGGAAAAGCGGACATAATCGCTGATTTTTCCGGAATAAAATCAAACCTCGATAGAATGGAAACCGCCGCGAAAATTCTCCGAACCCTCGATTCATTGACACATACCGATGAGCCGAACTACGCGCTTTGGAAAGCCTTCGAGAACACACTGCGCCAGCTCGACAGCTCACCTTCGGAAAATCTGCCCTCGATATCGCTGGCTTTCAAAGCAAGAATCCTCTCCGCCCTTGGATACGAGCCGATTCTGGAAATCTGTTCGCGATGCGATTGCGAAATTTCGGGAAAAGCCTTTTTCGATGCTGAATCCGGTGGGATTATCTGCGAAAAATGCGGGCCGCGCGGGATAATGCTTACGCCTGCGGACATAGAAACGCTTCGTTCACTATTTTATGGCGACAACACAGCCGTCCCGCACGAGATTTCGGGAAAAATGGAGAAAATCATCGACCGCCATTGCGAATTCCACACAGACACAAAAATTGTCCGGTAATTCACATCGGCTAATTGCCCATTTTGCCGGTTTTTCGCAACTACTGATTCCAATGGGCAACCAAAGTACGCAACGCCTATCGCGAAAGCCGGAAAACCCCTACTGCCATAGCAAGCAGGCCAAAAACAACACGTCCGGCCCTGTCAGCGCCGTAACCATTTTTTGGGATTTTTAATCACTTCATTCGTCGAAAAGAATGATCTCCACACAGGTTCTTCCGTTTTCAGCATCTGCAAATCTATCCGCTATTGTATAGGCGTTTTCCGGATCGACGATATTACGCTTCAGAAGACGCGCCGCGGAGAATTTATCCTCGATCTCAACAAATTCATCGAGAATATACCCGAGCTGATTTATAGTGAAATAATCATATTTTACGGTCAATTCTAATACAGCAAATTTCCCCTCTAAAGAGCTTTCCTCACGAATTTTGTCTATAACCCCGCCGAACCTGTCTGGGTCAAGCGCTCGATGCACCTCCGCATCCACCGGTATTAGATAAACCTCTTTCGGAAAAAGCGATATCAACGCCTTGATTTCCGACAACAACGGCTGTGTGAGCCTCCGGTATTCGGGGTCTTGCGCGGTGCGAAGCTGAAGGTCGTTAAGTCGCAACTCGATATTGCTTAACAAAGCTTCGACATTGACGCTCGAGCCATCGATGCTCAGTGGGCACTCGCCAAGCCCCGTCCTGACGATTACTTTTTCCGAAGACGGCTGTGCGAGAGCATTTGAAGAGGCTATTGCGATAACGAGAATCGCTAATACAATTGACATTCTCATTCGTTCATTTCCTTTATTTTTTGTTCTGCCAATCTCTGCATCTCCTCGGCGGCCTTCTCCGGAGACATGCTTCCGGACAGAACCGATTGATAGGAAGGACGCATCGCGTCCCAAACCGCACGAAGCTCCGGCTGGACAGGCATCGGCCTTCCAAGCTCCATCTGGTCGATAGAAGCCTTTATAAGCGGATCTTCAGTAACGATAGGATTTTCGCGTGCCTCGATATTGCTCGGAATTGTGCCCATGGTTTTTGTGAATGCAAGCTGAACCTCCGGCGAGGTCAAATACTCGACAAGCTCGATTACTGCGGGAAGCTTCAGTTTTCTGACATTTTTATTGATACTATATCCTTTTGGTGATACCATAGGAATCGGCCATTGTCCTGTTTTAGAAACCTTGGGAATCCGCGCAAGACCATAATCTATGCCGGCCTTACGGTATCCTCCCCAACTCCACGGGCCGTTTATTATCATGGCCGCCTTGCCCTCTTTGAAAAGCGCGTCGGCAATGTCGTAATCGAGCTCTGCCGGCACTATCTTCGCCGAGTCGCGCAAAAAGACGAGAAATGCCAGCGCATCGATTGTCGCCTGAGTGTTCAATGTCGGGTTTCCCGCGTCATCCATCACCCAGCCGCCGAAACCGCCCAGCCATGGCACGAAGAAATACGGCTCGGTGAAATTCCATACGAGGCCGTATCTTTCTGGCCTTCCGTCGCCGTCTTCATCTACTGTCAACCTTTTGCCTATTCTAATAAGCTCATCTGTGGTTTGAGGCGGTTTCGGAACGATTCGTTTATTGTAAACAAGACACAGATGATTGTCAATTCTATCCGCGACCGCGTAAAGTTTGCCCTCGAAACGCACAAGTCCCTTAGAGTCGAATTTGTCGAGGAAATCTTTCTCGAAAACCTCGTCCAGAGGCATTATAAGCCCCATAACAGAGAAAGGCCCAATTTGATCGGAAGGCCCGTAAACCAAATCCGGGCCGCCACCGGCAAGAGCCGCTGTCTGGAATGAACTGCGAAGTTCTTCGGTCTCCTTGTAAAGCGTTGTGATCTTGATATCCCTTGCCGCGCCCCACTCTGCGCAAACGGAATCGAGGACATCGCGCTCGACATTCGCCATCTGATGCCAGATAGTTATCGAGCCGTCGTCCGAAGAACCGCCGCAACCGCATATCAGAAGGGCGATTGCGAAAACAAGCATAAATAATAAATGCTTCATTTTCATCCTTTCTTATATTCGCTAAAATAGGGCGAGAATGTAAACCACATATGCGATTAAAAATCCCGCTCCTTCAATTCGTGTAACCCTCTGACCTGTCGAGGCTATTGGCAAAAAGGCCATCGACGAGGCAACCATCACCGGAAGGCCGAAGGAATTAATATCCGGCGCGACCTCATAGGGATGAATCAGCGCCGCGATTCCAATCACGCCCAAAGAGTTAAAAATAAAGCTTCCGAGAGAATTTCCAATAGTCAAATCCTGGCTTTTACGAATCGAGGAAACGATCCCCACCGAAAGCTCCGGAAGCACCGTGCCGAAAGCCACGATTGTCAACCCTACTGTGTATTCCGCGATTCCGAAATGCTCGGCGATGGATGTTCCGCTCCGCACACAGGCCCATCCGCCGAAAATCAGCAACCCAAGACCGATAGGGATGAGCGCGTAATGGCCGATCGAAGCTTTCTTCCTAATAGTATCGATATCCGATTGAAAACGCGATTTGCGAGCCTCCCAGAGCATTCTGAGATAAATAAGAAAGCCAAGAATCATCAACGCGCCGTCCAAACGGGTTATCTCGCCATCGGCTGATAATATCCATAGAAGCGCACCAGAGGCCATCATCGCCGGAAGATCCTTGCGAAGATTATCGCTATCAACTTCGACCGGCCTGATTAAGGCCATCGCGCCGAAAACGAGAAGAATATTGCAGATATTGCTTCCGATGACATTTCCCAGCGATATCGCATTCGCGCGGCTCGCCGAAGAAATCACCGCAACTGAGAACTCCGGAAGGCTCGTGCCGAAAGCGACGACCGTAAGCCCGATGAGTATCGGTTTCATCCCCATCGAAAGCGCGAGCCGTGAACCGCCTTTTACTAACGATTCCGCGCCGAAATAGAGGGCCGCTAACCCTGCGATTAATATGACTCCTTGATTAATCAAATTTTCTCATCTAATAAAAGAGAGTAAAAGTGCATTCAAATGAATGCAAATGTATGCAAATAGTGTAAATATGCATTCAAATGCATGCAGTTTGCTACATCTCGCCGAAGACATCGCGAATAGTCATCTTACCATCGACACCACGAACCGAGACACCGCGGTTTGCCACAGGAAATTCCTCGCCGGGTTGCCATTGCCCCTCTTTGCCGGAGTTCGTGTATTTATACTCGATGTAAAAACCATCAGGGAAAGCCGCCCGCAGAGACCATTTGCCGTCGCCGGCCACTTCGTCGCCATTGGTTCCGTCGTCGAATAAGCGAATTTTGTTCGGTGTCCATTCCCCAAGCACCGGTGGTGCGCCAACTATGTAAATCGCATCGGGGACATTCTGCGATGATGCATCGACCACGAAAAGAATCTCGATATCCGGGCCTTTGCTTTGGGCCATTGTTCCGCCGCCGCCGGATGATGAGCCGAGAAGTATCGGCGCGAATTCGGGAACCTCGACATCGACTCCGGCCTCGCGCGCGTAGCGGTAAACATTTGCCAGATGTGTGCGGAAAGCATCGTCGAAAGGCTCGTCGCCGCCCGGTGCGCCCTGATCGTCGCCGAACCACCAGAACCAGTCGGAGCCTTCTGCGGCGTAAATCGCCTCCCATGCGTTATATCCGGCTAATTCCTTCGCGCCGGAGGGTGGGTTAGCGAGGGGATCCGGCTGTTCGATGCCCATCGTTCCAAGCTCCGCGCGGACACGCCCGAGAATGTCCCATGCGATATTCTCCTCCTTTTCGCCGATCCAAGTGTCATAGTTCGCATTGATCCAGCTTCCGGGCCAAAGCGGCTCCAGTTCTGGCATTGTGGCGATTGGATGCGCGACAACACCTCGGTCGGGGTTGCCCTGAATATATTCCATGGGCGTGACAGTAACGATGCGCCCCAAACCCTGAAGTTTTTCGAGTTTGCGATACATCGCATGAAGAAAATCTTTGGCGTCCGGCGAAAGGCGATACCACTCCCATGCGTTTTCGCCGTCGAGGATGACCGTAATCAGGCGATCTTCGCCCACTTTTGCATAGGATAGCACCTTCTGGACGAAATCTTCCGCGGCCTCTTCGCCCGGTTTGGTTTGATATCTGAACCCGATTCGGTCTGAAAGCTCGGTATCGCGGAAAAACACAGCCACGGCCTCTTCCGAGTTGGATGTTCCCTGTTCGCGGTCGGGATCGACACGATAGGGGCGCCATATTGGCTGATTCGGCGGAGTAGATTTGCTAAGAACACCGTCTGCGGTAGCGATCCATTTGATTCCCGCCTGCGAAAAAATCGGCACAACCTGCTCGGAAACCGCTCCCTCGGCAGGCCACATCCCTTTTGGTGCTGACCCGAAAAGCTGACGGAAGAACATCGCCCCGCGCAAAACCTGCGCCATGGCGTCGCCGGGGTAATTGAACCGTGTGGGCATCGGAGTTCCCGGCTGGCAGACTTTTGCGATATCCGAGTCGAAAATTAGGGGGAGAATCGGGTGGTAATAGGGCGTGGTTATAATCTCTCCGCGGCCGTCGGCGATGATTTGTTTATGTGCGGGCACAACCGCCGCCATGACCTTATAAGATTCTGCAACGATGCGATTTGCGTCGTCCTCGGTGAACTTTCTGCGTGCGAACCATCTGTCTCCACGCTTTTCGACGAGGTCGGATAAATCCACGACATCGCCGGTGATAAGCTCAACTGCGCCATCGAGGAAATCAGGGTCGAACCATGCGACCGCGAACCAGACCTTCAGCTGAAGTTTCTCGTCGGAATTCAGGTTCGCGCCACCCTTGTCGCGAAGGGCTTTGTATTCAGGGAAACGCTCGATCATGACCTCAGAAATTCCAAAGGCGTTCCATGCGCCGCCTGTCAAGTATTCGTTGTCTTTAGTGTCGAAGGTTTTCGTGTCCTTCATAAGAAGATCGATCCACGGGTCAGTTCTGCCAATTGCCGTAGCCATAAACTTATCACGACTAATTCTATTCCCCTCGACTGTCGGGGCGAGTCTTTCGACATAGTAATTTTGTAATTGCTGAAGGAGAACGCTTGTTAGATTGATTGTAACATGAATGTTTGGATATTCGACAAGCATTGCGGCCATGTCGTAATAGTCCTTGGTGGCGTGAAGACGAACCCACGGCCCACGGAGATAGTCCTGCACAGGGTCTGCGTAAAGCGGCTGATGCTGATGCCAAATTATCGCCAGATGAACCTTTGGGCCTTCGGGGTAGATGTCGTTGGGGTTCACCGGCCCCTGCGATTGGGATTCCAGCGCGACGGTTCCATCGGCTTTCAGCACGAACACCGAGTTCAAACCGCCGTAGTTGTCGTCGATGCCAGCCGGATTATTCGGGTCTTGCTTCCACTCGTTGCCGTTGACGACGATTTTGTATTGATGAACTCCCGGTTCGAACTCCAGAATCACTTTCCAGACGCCGTCTTTGGTCTTCTCCATCGGCGTTGCAGTAGGCTCCCAGCGGTTGAAGCCGCCGGAAAGGTGCACGGAGCGGGCATTAGGGGCATTGTAAGTGAACTCGACCTTGCCACCGCCCACTCCCACCGGCTGTGCAAAAAGGCTCGCCGCTATCAAAAACAAAAATATGGCCGTTAGTTTTCTCATCTGTTCCTCCAATGGTGAAAATACCATATATAATTAAATGGAAAAAAACCTTTTCCGCAAGTTAGAACTTCGAGCGGGGGCGTCGCTTTTCCTCTGGAATTTACCGAAAAAAAGAATATAATACATTTTCAATTAGCCGAGGAGCCCCTATTTTAGGGTTCGTCGGCACATGTTGTATTTGGGAGTTTCGATGTCATTCTCTGCGGTAAAGCGCAAGATTCAGCATTCACAGCCCTTCGCAGAGCTGAAGTTACTTCTCGAAGCCGGGCGTTTCCCCGAAATTGTCGGAACAACTGGGGTGGGCGAGGCGGTTATCGCCGATTTTCTTGTCCGCGAAATCGGCAGAGATGTCATTTTGATACCCTCCGGCGATGCTTACCAGCATTGGCTCGACGCGAAATCGCTACTCGAAGAACGCGCTTTGTTTTTTCCCGCATGGGACATCGAACCTTACGAGCACCGCCTTCCGGATGAGGCGATTGTCTTTACGCGACTCGATTGCTATCTCCGCGCACAATCGCGAGAGCCGAAACTGATTGTCGCCGAGCCGAAAGCCCTTTTATATCCAGTTTTCCCGCCAAAGACGCTCTCGGAATTCACAATAAAGCTCAAGCTCGGAGATGTTATCTCGCCACAATCGCTGATGTCGCGGCTTACAGCGATGGGTTATGTCCGCGAAGACCTTGTCGAGTTTCTCGGCACAACATCCCGAAGAGGCGATGTTCTCGATGTTTTCCTTCCAAGCCATCACGACCCTGTCAGAATTGAGTTTTTCGGCGATGAGATCGAGTCGATACGCCTATTTTCAGCGGAAAATCAGCGCTCGAAGGTGGATATTCAGGAAGTTTCGATTCTTCCGCCAAAAGAATGGCTTAAACCATTTTGGGCGGAAAGCGACGAAATATCCTCTGTCCGAGCCTTGCTGAGAGAGGATTTGGCGAGGAAAATTCCCGGCGAGAAAGTCGAAGAGATCGTGTCGCGGATGTCGGTGGAACGCGATTTCCCAGGGTCGGTGTGGTTTTCGCCGCTTTTCGAGCCAAAACCGGTTTTACCGCTCGAACATTTCGGCAAAGACGCTTTAATTCTATGTTTCGAGCCTGAGGAGGTTTTTAACGAGGCCGATATTCTGCTAAGCCGTGCGGAAGAGCATCATTTCGAGCTTTCACGCGGGGAGGAGTTCCATATCCCGCCTGAAACGCTTTTCATCGGCACGGAGGCTTTCGAGGAGATGCTTACCGGCGGGGATTTCATCGCGATACATCAGTTCCCGACCTCCGAAGATTTCATCGATATGGGTTTCAAATCTATGCCCGGCTCTTTCGAGGGGCCTGTCGCCTTTCGTCGGTTAATCGAGAAATACCGTGAGGACGGCGTCGAAACGCGGATTTTCTGCGAAAACGGCTACCAGCTACGCAATCTGGAGCAGACAATTCCGCCCGAGGAAGCTGTGCCGGCGGATGTAGCGCAGATATCCGAGAGCTTTCTTCATACTCCAAGCGGGCAAGCGTTGATAACAGGCTCGGCGATTTTCGGAAGGAAACGCCGCACCGCACCTAAGCGCTTTTACCGCGAGGGCACGATTTATGCCCTTCCAACCGGCCTCGAGGAGGGCGATTTCATTGTCCACACAGACCACGGCATCGGTATTTTCAAAGGAACCGATACTGTAACGAGTGGCGGATTTTCCTCGGAATGCCTTGTGCTGGAATATAAAGACGGCGAAAAGCTTTACGTTCCGGTCGAGGACTTTCATCTTGTTCAAAAATATGTCGGCGGCGAAAACGTCCAGCCCGCAAAACTTGGCGGAACAGCCTGGCAAAAGGCCAAATCGCGCGCCCAACGAAGCATTATGGCATTGGCCGGCGAGCTTGTGCAACTCTACGCCCTTCGGGAGGTTGCCAAAGGCACGCAGTTTCCGCTCGAGGACGAGCTTTCCGCCGCACTCGAGGATTCTTTCCCCTTCGACGAAACGCGCGACCAGCTTTCTGCTCTCGCCGATGTCATCGAGGATATGGAATCGGACAAACCGATGGACAGACTTTTGGTTGGCGATGTTGGTTTCGGCAAGACCGAAGTGGCTATTCGCGCGGCTTTCAAGGCTGTGCGCGGAGGCAAACAGGTCGCGATACTCGTGCCGACAACAGTCCTCGCCGAACAACATTATCGAACCTTCAAAGAGCGTCTGACAGGGCTTCCGGTGGATATCGATCTGCTCTCTCGCTTTCGATCGCCCAGAGAACAGAAAAAAACTCTGAAGAGGCTCGAAGCGGGCGCGGTCGATGTCATAATCGGCACGCACCGGTTGCTCTCGAAGGACGTGATATTCAATGACTTAGGGCTTCTTATCATTGACGAAGAACAGCGATTTGGGGTCAAACACAAAGAAAAAATCAAGCATTGGCGTGCGAAGGTCGATGTCCTTGCGATGAGCGCGACGCCAATTCCACGGACGCTGTATCTCTCCATTGCCGGAGTGCGCGATATGAGCACCATAGACACTCCTCCGGCGAGCCGATTGCCAATTTACACTCGCGCGGTTTCTTTCTCGGACGAAACTATCTCCGAGGCAATCGAAAAGGAGCTTTCGCGCGGCGGACAGGTCTATTTTCTACATAATCGCGTCGGAAGCATCGAAGCTATGGCGCATCATCTTCGCGAACTCGTTCCCGGTGCGCGTTTCGCGGTGGCGCATGGACAAATGGCGGAGGGCGAGCTGTCGCGAATAATACTCGATTTTCTTGCGGACAAGTTCGACGTTCTCGTGACAACTACGATTATTGAATCCGGCACGGATATTCCAAATGTCAATACGATATTGATAAACAGAGCCGACAAACTCGGTGTCTCGCAACTATATCAGCTTCGTGGAAGGGTGGGGCGATCCGACCAACAGGCATATTGTTATCTAATCACACCGCCCTACCGAAGGCTTACGGATAAGGCGAAAAAGCGCATAAAAGCCGTTCTCGAACATTCCGACCTCGGAAGCGGATTCGCGCTGGCTATGCGCGATTTGGAGATTCGTGGTGCGGGAAATCTTCTTGGCGCGCAACAGCACGGTTTTATCGAAGAAATCGGGCTCGATCTCTACTCGCGGATGCTTTCCGAGGCCGTCTCCGAGCTGAAGGGACAGAAACCGAGCCATTTTGTGCCGGTCAACACGCAGGTTGACACCCCGCTTTTCATTCCGAAGGACTACATCCCGAGCACAAAACTGCGCATCCAATTTTACCAGAGACTTTATATGGCGCCGATTGTCGAAAGGCTGGACGCAATCAAGGCCGAGATGCAGGATTTGTTCGGCACTCCGCCGGAAGAGGTCGTATCCCTGTTGAATTATCTTCGTATGCGCATCACGGCATCGGGAGTGGCGATTCCTCTTCGTGAGGTGGTTCTTAAAAAGGGAAGGGCGACATTTCTTTTCGCGAAAAATTGGCAACCAAATCTCGCGAAATTGGATTCGGCAATCTCGCCGCTAAAACTCGAAACGGATTTCCGAAGAGACCCCTTCGAGCTTCGATTCAAACTTGCCGGTTCTGCCGATGAAGATATGCTTGTGATGAGGCGAATCGCGGAAAGACTCGCCGCTATTGAACCCTAATGGAGATCGCGAAATTCGACAAATAATCTTTTGCCTTTATAATATGTATTGACATCGAACTCATGCGAGCTTATTTTATTTAAAGTGTATATGTCTTTTGAAATGAAAATAATGAAATTTTTCGAGGAGGAATTATGAGAAAATGGAGTGCGATTTTAATCGCGGCCATTATGCTTGTGAGCGCGGCTTTCGCAAATGCGCTCGAGGTGGAGTATATGCATTTCACCTTCAACGGCCGTGTTTATGCGCCATTGGAGGATTCTCCCAACAACGCGATGGATTATTCGGCAACTTCGGATTACACCTTCGAGGTGAGTTGCCATTTCGACACCGGCGGTGTGGATGTCGGCTTCGCTATCGACTCTTCCGGCTCGATGGGCGGCACGCTTACAGCTGTTAAAGCTACTATTTCAAGCTTTGCTCATGGTCTCGCCGATGCCGGATTTGATTATCGACTCGGCGGATGTCCCTTTGCGGACAGCACACGCCAGATGTGGGATTTCGATAGAACCACCCCGCATCCCTATTATGAGATGACCGACGACATCACGATGTTCACCGATACTCTCGCCGGTTGCGGAGCTTCCGGCGGCGGCGACACGCCGGAGGAATATCTCGACGCTCTCGCCGCACTTATGCGCTTCTACGATTGGCGTCTTCTCGCTATTCGTATTCTTATCGGCTTTACCGATGCCGATTTCTGCGAATTGGGCGACCCCTGTTTCGATTGCCGTAGCAATGAAAACAAAGACGATATCATCACAGAGCTTCTCGACGGCAATTTCATCCTATTTAATATCACTCGGACTTCTCTATACACCGGCACCTGCACCCCCCCGGCGCCTTATCATCACAACTGGTATCAGCTTTCGGCGGAAACGACAGGCGGCTCGTGGTATGATCTTTCGACCTCATGGACTATAGTTTTCGCCGAGGTTATCGAGTTCATACGTGACTACCAGAGCGTTTCTGTCGCCCTCACTAATACCGAAACCGACACGATTTGGAATGTAACCGGCGAATTCCTTGGCGGTCCTTGCTTCTCGCTGGTTTCCTCGCCGGACCCGGTTACTTTCATCGCCCCCGGCCAGACGAAAATTTTCGTATGGCGTTTCGAGCCGATCGAATCGATGGGTTGCGCTATGGATACAATCGCAGAGCTTTGCTTCATGACGATTTTCCATTCCTATAACGGGGTCGGTTTACCGAATCCGGATGTTGTAACCGGCGGATGTGTCTATTTCGGGGAGGACTGCGGGTGCAACGGCACTGTCTCGCACATGCTTTTCCCGCCCGATTATTCAATAACCTCCTGCGCGGATCAGTTTGTCGAATACGATTTCGGCGCGAGATGTCAGGTTGAGCCATCGAGTTTCTACTTCAAGATGAAGCGCGGCGCGGCCGGAAGCTGGGTTGGATATCCTTGGACCGACGACAACGTCTTCATCAACCCGGACGAAGACGGCTTTATGTGGTCGCCGACCATTCCTCTTCTGATGTTCTCTCACGGCGACACTGTAACTCACGAGCTATATATTCTCGAAGATATCGCCGGTCTCGGCCTTAGCGATATTCCGAGCGGGCACTTCATCGTCGATTTGGAAGGGCCAATTTTCGATATGCCCTATCCAACTCCGGGCGCGCTTCTTGGCGGCCCGCCCAGCAATGTCCATATCGACATCTTCGACGATATTGCGGGCGTCGATTTGGCGAATTATTGGATGAGTGTAGGTGGCGACACTATTTGGGCCGGCGACAGCTATCTTAGCTTCGACGGCGTTACGCTAAATCTTAATGTCGCAGGCCCTTATATTGCACTGTTCCCCGCCGGCGATACCATCGAAGTTTGTGTTGGTGCGCAGGACGACCCCGACCTTTGCGATCCCAATGTCAGCTCGACCTGCTGGGATTTCGTTATCGATTTCCTCAGTTTCGACCTTCCCGAGCGCATCGCATACCCCGGTGTTACAGTCGATCTTCCGGTTATAGCCTATCAGGGCTATCGTTTCGCATTGGATAGTTTCACCGTCAAGGTCAGCTACGATCCCACGGTGTTGGTTATTCAGAACGTTACCGGCATTGGCTCTGCAATCGGGACAAGCTGGCTTATCGATTGGGACACCACAGGCGGCGTTGTGGAGATTAATGCACGCGGCGTTACTCCGCTCGCCCTTGGTAATGATACCCTCGTCATGATTAAGGCTATTCCCCACGCCTCGGCGAGTGGCGGAAGCTTCACAATTCTCGATTTCCCCACCGACGGCATCGTCCTTAACGGTGGAAGTATCGGCTATATTATCGAGGACCGCGGTTGGGTGCTGGTCGAATGGTCGCCCGAGATGTGGACAGCCGACCTCATTTTCGACTCGGATGTTAGACCGAATATCACAGTTCTTACTTTGGGAATGCTTCCCGGCGGCACCGATATGTATAATCCCGGGCTGGATATTTATCAGGTCCCACCCCCGATTTCACAGACCGATGCCTATTTCCCGCTCGATGATCCGGCCTATCCCATGTTCTCGCGCCTTCAGAAGGATGTTCGGGCGATGGCACCATTGCCGGTCGTTTGGAATGTTATTACAGTGGGTGAACCCGGCGAACTCAGATGGGATCCGACAAGATTGCCGCGCGGAATAGTTACCCTTAACGGCATATACGAGATGCATCATCATTCCAGCTATCGCTACTTGGCGGATGAAGTGCTGACCATCGTTTACGACAGGCCGTCACCGACGATGACCGATATGGAACTTTGCTACGGTTGGAATCTTATCGGATTCCCCTCGGTGCCGACGGTTCCGGTTGTTCCGGGTATTTTCCCGAGCGCATTCACCGAGCTTTACGGTTTCGATCCGGTGTCCTACTCCTATTATCTTACCAATAGTGCCGAAGCGGGACGCGGATATTGGGTTTGGAACACAGTCGCTGATAACTATCCGGTCGGCGGAATTCCAATCACGAATTATACCTATCCGCTCAGCAGAGGTTGGAACCTCGTCGGATGCACGAATCTCGCCAGCGCGACTTACAGCGGCGATGTCGTTAGCCTTCAGGGCTGGGATTGCGACCTTGGGAACTATGTTCCGGCCACCTTCATCGAGGCCGGCCATGGCTACTGGGCGCTTTCGATGAGCGGCGGCTCGATGTCCGTTCCTGCGGCTTCGATGAGCAAAGCGTCGCCTCCGGAATGGCGCATGAATCTCGAGTTCGAGGGCGAAAGCTATGCCTTCGGTGTCGGGGATCTTCGTAACAGCGTGGGTATCCCACCGGTTGGTCCGCAGGGCGAGTTCAAGCTTTCCGGTGCGATCATCTTCGAGGAATTCGACATGAAGGAGCTTTTCATTCCGTCCGTAGGGTATGCAGGAAATGCCGATTCTTGGAGTTTCCGCGCGAACGAAGACGGCGCGTTGGTTTGGGATGCCGCGAACTGCCCCGATATCGAAGTTTCGGTCAACGGCAGAACAATTGCGGTCGAGGGTTCCGGTTCGGTTTATCTTAGCCGCGGCGATGTAGCAACTTTCGGGCTTAGGTCTGCGGTTCCGAGCAAGCACGCCCTTTCGATCAAGCCGAATCCGGCGAATGCCGCATTCACGGTAACCGTCGATCTTCCGGACAACGAAGAAATCAAGGTCGAGCTGTTCAATATGCTCGGTCAGCGTGTCGATGTCATCGCCGAGGGCGAGTATTCGGCCGGAACACATCGTTTCCGCTGGACTTCTGATGACCGTCCGAGCGGTGTTTATCTTGTCAGAGTCGATTGGGGCGGCGACAACGCAGTCAAGCGCGTTGTTCTAATGAAATAACCCAAGTCGAACAAGACTCAAAAAGCAAAAACCCCTCCGCAGAAATGCGGGGGGTTTTGTTTATTGGGAAAATTTTCTGACGTCACTTAGTTAAGAAGGGGGTGGGGGTACACTCTTATAAACGAATCTGAATCGATATAGATTAGATTTAAAAGGATTAAAGAAGAATTTAACTCAATCAGCGCTTATTCTTGCTGTTGTATTCCACTAATTTTTTCCAGTTTATAATCCCGTTATCGCAGAACTCTTTTCCGAATTCTAATGTGAAACAGTTAAGTATCCGAGTATATTCTATGTAAAAAGCATCATTCTTCTCTTTTGCTTTGTGGCCAAGAGGCTCAATGATTTCAATATATAGTCTCTCATTACCTGAAATCAATTCCCAGAATGCCTGCCCACATATTTTCCAATAGTCACCTTTGTTAGGTTTTCCGTCCTGGCCGTAACAACAACCGTTTACGAAAGTTACTTGTGCTTCCTTGATGCTACTTCCTAATATTTTCTGAGCTTGCTTAAAGTTACTCTTCATTCTTTGGATTTGACTACTATTGCCCCAATTCGGTCCTGATTTAATTGAAACAAGATAACGGATATTCTTTCTGGTGAACTCGAGATCTATTCCCTCGGCCGCCGACTTGAAACCACCGAAGACTTCACCGCAAACGAAAATTGCGAGTTCTTCCAAAAAATCTCCAAAAATAGTCTCTTCCTGAGAAGATAGATAGGCATCCAGAATTGGTTTAATCAAATCTTGTGCGGTAAGAATATTTTTTCCCCTAAAAAGATAGGGGTTTTTTCGTTTAAGGATTTTCTTGAGGCTTAATGTTTGGATATGCTTGATTCTATTTTGATGAAACACTACAATATTATCGTTTACATATCTTGTCAGCTTAACAATATCTAATTCTTCCATGCGAGTTCTTCTTGGTAAATATGGTTTCGTAGCTCATTTCGAGCCATTTTGCAATACTCTATTTGTGTATCGATACCTATGTAATAACGCCCTAAAAACTTTGCGGCGAGAGCGGTAGTGCCAGAACCGAGAAAAGGATCCAATACAATATCATTTTCCTTTGTGAATAATTTTATAAACCATTCTGGTAGTCCAATAGGAAAAGTTGCACTGTGATTTCGATTAGCACATTCTGTAGCCATATGTAAAACATTTGTTGGATAGACCATTTCACGACCAACCCAGTTGGATATGTTCTTCCCAAATCCACTTTCAACCTTCGATTCATCTCGTCTTCTATCAGTATCACTGAGGTTTTTTAACCTAGGTTTTGCCCAATCTCCAACGGGTATCATTACAGCTTCTTGATACATGTTGAATGCTCGTTCCTTGTTAAACTGAAGGCATCTCTCCCAAGCATCCCTAAAGCGGTTCGGCCATTTTCCGGGATAACAATTCTTTTTGTGCCAAATAAATTCTTCTGTCCAGAGCCAGCCCTGGTTTCGCATTGCGAGAATAAGTTCGATTACATATGTATGCCGTTCACTGTTGAATACTCGTTCCTTAATGTTCAAAATAAATGTTCCGGTAGGCTTAAGAACTCTTAAAAATTCAGCTGAACGAGGTAGGAACCATTCTACATATTCATCTGGATGAATCCCACCGTATGTGTTGCTTCGCCGATCTGCGTAAGGGGGTGATGTAACTATTAAATCGATGCAGTCATCTGGAAGTTCTCTTATAACATCAAGACAATCACCACAGAAAATTTCATTTTTAATCTCATCTATTTTCATCATATCGTAAATATATGCCATAGTTAGGTATCGTCAACGATTTAATTATTGATAGTTTGCGTTTGGTTGTCTTTGAGTCATGTTTGGTAATTGTTCGTTCTCTTTCACTCGTTCGACCATTTGCCTTTTCGGAGGACGAGGACTTTTTGGATGCCTCGGCGGTAGGTGTAAAGCGTCCAGAGACCCTCAATTAATAGCGGTGTGCCGACAAGAAGTGCGCCGAACATGGTGATGAACTCTCCGCTTTCGAAGCCGATAATCCAGCCGAAGCGTTTGGTTGGAAAGAAACCGCCTATTCCCAAAAGAATAATGCCGACTGAAATCAGAATTGTCAAGAAACCCAATAGCCAATGGCCGAAGTTTTTACTCGTGAATTTCCTTGCCGCGAAGCCTTCCGGCGGGCGTTTGCTCCTGTAAAAAGCAATTATGACCGGTATCAATGCGATAATCAGGCCGACCACGACCCCCATTAGCGCTGTCCATTCGAGGTCGAAATACTCGCTGTCAGCGGCTCCGGGCACTATATGTCTCGCGGAGACAAATTCATAATATACACGTGCGAATTTTGCCGAAAGGGAAAGGCCTGTTGCGAGACCAAACCATGCGATTGCACGCCTTTGCCAGGTTTCCTTCTGAAGATAGTTGGCTTCTTCTTCGGGGAAAAGGGGAATGAGGTTAGCTGTGTTTTTTTGTATCATCATAATCCTGCAAATTTAGGAAGTATTTCTCCTGCTTTACCTATGAAACTGAAATCCGATTGCCATGTGAGGCCGGTTTGCTCGATGTTCACCTCGACGAGCACCGCACCGCTTTCTTTGGCGAGAATCGGCAGGTGCGCCGCCGGATAAACCAGCGCACTTGTGCCTACTGTCAGGAATACATCGCAGTTTTGTGCGGCGCGAAGGCTCTCCCTTAGCTCTTTCTCAGGGAGTGCCTCGCCGAACCAGACAACATCGACACGCGCTATCGAGCCGCATTTTGGGCAGGTGGGAAGCGGATTAGGTTCCTCGAAATTGCAGGTCTCGTCAGCATAAACATGCCCGCAATTCGTGCATCTGTTGCGGAATACGTTGCCGTGAATCTCGACTATTCTTTCGTTGCCGGCTCTTCGGTGAAGATTGTCGATGTTCTGCGTTATAAGATGAAAGTCTTCGGTTCGCTTTTCAAGTTCGGCGAGCGCGAGATGTGCTGGGTTTGGCGATGCCTTGAGCATCTCGCCGCGACGCCATCCATACCATTCCCACACTCGTCGAGGGTTTGTTTTGAAAGCCTCGGGATTCGCGAGTTCCGAAGCGGAAAAGTTTTTCCAGAGGCCGTCAGCGCTTCGGAAAGTAGGCACTCCGCTCTCGGCGGAAATCCCCGCACCGGTTAGGACGGCAATATGTTTCGCTATGCGGAGAAGCTCGCGGACATGGGCGGATTTATCCTGCATTACAATTTCCTATTTGATGAACATAGATTTTACAATAACACTTTCGTTGCCGAAGGAGAGTCTTGCGAAATATAGCCCCGAAGCCACACAGCGTAAGGCATCGTCCTCGCCGTTCCAGCGGAATCGTGCATGTCCGGCTTCGAAATATCCCTCGCGGCTCAATACTTTTCTGCCCGAAATGTCGAAAATCTCGATTTCAACTGTGCCGGCAATGGGAATTCTGAAAAGAAATTCGGTCGCTGAGTTAAAGGGGTTCGGCACCGCGTCGAGAACTTCAAACTTGTCAGGAAGTATCGCGTTGGACTTGATTTTATATACTCCTGCGTTAAGTTCCGTTCTGTCTCCATCCATGAATTCCATGTCGGCAATCTCGACAGCGATGCCTTTCGGAAGCTCGAATCGGATATCTGTGCTTTTTGACAGCGAAATCTCCCACTCTCCCGAGGGCGATAAGTCGCGGCTCAATGCGATGCCTTCGTTAATGAGCGCGAAATCGAAATTGTCGCAGTTGGGGGAGGCCGGTGGAATAGCTCTATCGCCCAATCCAATTCCGATCGAGGCGTTCGGCGCGAATCCTATTTCCAAAGCTGTTTCGCCGAGGAGAATTCTGCCTGTCCATTCTGCGCGAGGTTCGTTTTTAGCTCTTCTGCGCCATCCCGAAGGCGCGTGAAGGACGCCTTCGTTGTTCGACAACAACCAATAGCCGTTTCCGGGGATTAGTTCTGACACTGCGACATATCCTGCACCGTCCCAGCCGAAAATGTCGCCGACAATTCCGCCCGAAGGCAAAATATCGATATCAGAGACCGCAATCGTGTCAATTGCCGCGCCGATTAGGTTCCAACCGCGGTAAATCGGCCTGCGATAGCCGTGAATCTCGCTTCCGATTAGGGTGACAGTGTATTCGCTGTTCGCCCAGACCCAATATCCTTCGCCATCGCGGATATAATCGGCGAAACCGTAGGCGGAGGTCGGTGTGTGGAAGCGATAGACATCGAAGGCGGCATTAAATACCTGGCTCGCCGTTACGCCCTCTGGTAAAAGAGGACTGCTCACGAGGTTCCATCCCGGCTCGAAATCTAGAAGCCTCGCGCCGAGTTCGGGAAGTGTCCATTCGATTACTAAAGTGTCATTCGTGGCGAAATATGCGATAGAATCGCGCTTCATGTCGATTACGCCGTTCATGCGGAACTCGCCCTCGGGAAAACGGCTTGGTTGCCATCTCGCGACGCCGTTTGGCTCGTTTTCTGTGATGAGATGCCATGTAACCGGCGGATTCACCGCGCGGACATCGCGCATAAGCTTGTCGATATGGGGATAATCCTCATCGAGCATCGGGAAATAGCCCTTTACCATCCAGTCCGGCGGCGGAACGCGCTGAATATCGAGTCCCGGGTCGAAATCATCCGAGCCACCCGGATATGCCGCTATTGTTAGAGTATAATCCTCGGTGGGCAAGGAGGCTCTGTTTAGGCGAATATCAGCCGAGAACATACGCGGCACAAGCTCCACGGCGAAAAGCCCCGGTGTCCAATCAACGAAAGGAATGCCGTCGTTGAAATAAATCGTGTCGATGTCGATGTATGTGTAACGGCCGCCGCGAGCATTACACGGAACAACCGCGCGAAGATACAGAAAATCCCCCCCTGAGCCGCCGGCAAGCGGAGTTCCGGCTATCGAGGCCGAAATAGTCCCCGCCAAGGTATCGACAGCAAGTCCAGAAACGCCCCAACCATGGGTTAGCGCGCCGGAGGTTACGATTGAAATCGGCCTAAGAATGTTTTTGTCCATCGAGAAAACGAAGGTTGCTCTTCCAATCCAGCTCGTCTCGAGATCGTCGATACTCAGCGGAATTAGCACAGTGTCGCAGGGCGTTCCGAACACCGTCGGGAACCAAACCTCGCGCGCGCTCATGCTGAAGAAAAACCAGCAGGTGTCCATGACGTTATCGGGGCAATAATCGGTGGTATCGGTCGCTGAAATGCACACCCAGATTGTATCTGTCGCCATTATTGGCGAATCCGGCGTGTATTCGATATTAAACCCGCCTGCGATGGGCGACAGCGTGTAATCGCTCTCGTCGATGGCAATTCCGGCGATAGACATCGAGATTGTCGATTCATCCACGCCGGAGCCGAAATCGAGGATGTCCGCAGAAATGGGTGCGAAAGGATCGGCGATGAATGTGTTGTTCTCGGGTTGCGTATTGTCGATATGGGGTGGAGTTAGATCGACATAGAAATCCCAACAAATAGGCGAAGCGAGGTAACTTCCGCAGTTGTTTTCCATCGAGTTCAAGCAGGCGGTAACAGTGTCGCCGTCCGAAAAAAGGGCGCTTCCCGAAGGTGTGAACAGCAAATAGCTTGGTGTAATGAAATCGAGGTAGCCATCGCCGATAATATGATTGACGCCACTTACTGAAAATTCTACGCTCGAAAGGTCGAGTTCGCAATCTAAAGAATAGAAAACGCTCACGAGAAAATTCACTCCCACTGCGACTCCGGTGAGGTCGATGCCCAAAACATGCAAAGTATCGACGCCGCCATGCATAAAATCGGTTAACTCGAATGTGAAAAGGCGGTTCCATGTTGCACCGTCGTCGTCCGCGCCCACGGAATCGCCGTTCATATAGATTATTGCCGAATTATCCGCGTAAAAGGAGATGAATGCCGAGTCGATTTCCGCGCCTTCCGGTGTTACGATTAGGGTTTGGAAAGTTAGACGTCTGCCGGTAACCGCGCCGGAATAGTGCGAATCCCATATCCAAGAAGTGCCTTCGAGAATATAGGAGCCCCATCCGGCATAAAAAATATCGTGCGCGGACACCCACGAACCGGATGTTGTGTCCCAATAATCCGTGGTTGAAGAGAGGCTGGGAATATCGATGCGAACCGTTTCCGATCCGCCGGATTCGAGAGTCATCGTAATCTGCTGGTCGGCGCAGGAAGTCCATGTGTTTGGCAAAGGTTCGATTATCTCGGCGAAGACGATGGGCGTATCACAGGGCGAAATATGGAATGGCGGGTCGAAGCCGCCGGAGAATGTATCGCCGTAGTTTGGGACGAAGTGCAATGAGTCATAATACAAAGTGCCGCAACCATCGTAGAAGGAGTCACACAGATTGAAGGCTTCGATGAACCACCAATGGGTTTCGCCGCAACTAAAAGGCCCGACGGAATAGCAGGTATCGGTTCGCCATGAAGCAACTCTAACTTCGTCGAGAAACACATTAAAGTATATAGGTGTCGCGCCGGAGGGCATTTCCCAACATAGCTCGACCATTCCGGGGGCAAGTGTGTCGTCGGGCAATGGACTTCGCCAGCCAAAAGGCCCTGGCGGTTCTTTGAAGAAATCGACCAGCACTGTATCTGTAACTTCATCGGTGCAATAGGGATATGAAGCATGGGCCACAAGAGTAATCGCTGTATCTGGAACGAAGGTGAAAGAATGCCCAGCGCCGACAGAATCGCCGTCTAAGGTTCGCCAAATCACTTCTATAGCGCCACCGCCGATAATAGGGCATCCGACTTCAACCGGTATGCCTTGGCATGCTAACACATCGACATTCGCGAATGAAAACTCCCCTCCTCCGACACTAACATAAACAGTATCGTAAACTGTATCACCCGCGGCGTCAGTTACCATTATAATATATTCGGTAACCGTGCCATAAGGGGGCGTTGCGATGATGTCTTCGACATGCCCCGACCAATATGCTCCTCCGGGTGCCCATAAATAAGAATATGGCGGTGTTCCGCCGGTTGTCGTGGCGTTGATTGTGAAAGCGAGATCGGCAGGCGGGTCGCAGATGACCGTATCCGGCGTATCTATCGTAACTGAAAGCGGTTGTGCGATAAGCGAGGAGAGTATAATTGATAGAACTACAAAAAGAAAAGCTTTGAAACGCATAATGAAACCTTTCTTGATAATTTTGAAATGTTAATAATAATATAATAAAAAACAGCCCTTCTTCAAGAGCCGTTTTGATGAAGCGTCATGGCTATCTTGCCACAAGTGCCACGCCGGCCACTATCAGCAGTGTGCCGATTATTCTTATCGCGCCGGGTTGCTCTTTTAGCAAAAGCACGGCTAAAACCATCGCGAAGATATAGGACATCGATATTAGCGGATAGGCCTTTGTCAGGTCGTATCTCGATAAAATCCAGAACCAAAGTAGCATCTGACTGCCGATCATCGCGATTCCGCCGAGAACCCAGGCGTTGGTGAAAACCTGCAGGATGTTTGACATCGAGAAGCCGCCGATTTTGTTGAAACCGGTCTTGAGCATAAATTGGCCGCCGGCGAGCATTCCTGATACTAATGTCATCAATAAAATGAGCTTCATAATAACCTCTTTCTTGATTTTAAAATACCCGAAAACCCCAGCCGGCGCAAGGGAAAAGCTATTTTTGCCCACCGTTGAAAAATCTCGCGAGCGATGCGATTTGAACCTTGGCGAAACTCGTCGCTTGAAGAAGCGTGTCTCGGAAGGAGACAGAGCGCGGCTCCTTTATCCATGTAAGGGGTATTTCGGCAGTGAGTCTCGCGATTCCGGTAAGCCCAAAAAGCACCTGCTCGGGCTCGAGATGAAGGCCGCCGATTTCCATCGCCCGTGGAAGAAACGCGCCGGAAAGGAGCATTGTAGTCATCATCGCAACACCCGAAAAAGCGCCGTAAACTCCGGAATAAACCTGACGTCTTTTCGGTGGAGCGATTGCCAACACAAAATTCAACGCAACAATATTCGCTCCGGACCACATTATTCCCGAGAAGGCCGCCTCGAAATAAATAATCCAATAGGTCGATGGCGTCGCGAAAAGCCATATAAGCGGATTTATACAGCCCAGCACGATAGCGAAGCGCATCGCGGTTTTGTTGCCAAATTTGTCGATGAAAATCCCCCACAATCGAAGGGTCGAAATGCCCGACAACACGCTTATTGTCGCGTAAATCTGAATCATCACGACCGACATTTTCAAATGGCCGATCATGAACGGTTGCCAGAAGGGCGCACCGATTCCAATCGCCGCCATCCACCAAAGGCCGTAAACCATCAGACGGCGGAAATTTTTATCTCTTAGTGGCGTGATTAAAAGCTCGGAGATGCTTTCGTGTTCGACATCTTTCGGGCGTTCCGGCTGTTTTCGTAGTATCATAATACTAATTATTCCGGCAATCGCTGAAAGAAGAAATATCAACATCAGCGCATATTTAATAGCATTCTCCGGCAAGGTCTTAGGAAAAGTTAAAAATCCCTTCATCCAAAGTGCGATAAACCCCGGTTCGCTATCGAAAATATCGAGGAATGCGCCGAAAAGATAACCGGTTGCAATACCCGCAACCATAAGATATTGCGACCTCCGCGAAAGAAACCTTCCGCGAATCCGCAAGGGCACCAAATCGGAAAACCATGCAATCCATGTGTTTACACCCACCGCGCCAAAAGACGATCCAAGCATGAAAAGCCCCAAAAAGAACCAAATCGCGATATTATTTGGAAAAATGAAGGGCAGAAATCCAAAGGGGACAACCATGAGCCGACCGAGGGTCAAAAGCCAGAGAGTAATCGGTTTACGCTCGCTCTTGCGCCGCGTCAGCACAACACCGACCGGCTGAAAAATCTGCGATAACTGGCCGATTGCGCCAAGAACGCCGAATTGAAATGGAGTCGCACCCAAAAGCACCGCGAATTTAGTCAGGAAAACACTCCCCGCGCCGCCGAGCGTGCCCGAAATTTGCGCAAAAATCCCCTCGGTTATCGAAATGCGATAACTCTTGCGGAGGTCGATATATTCCGGGCGTTCAGACATAGCCGCGAATATTAACATACTCGCGGCCATATTTCAAGCGAAATGATTTGGAATCTGCGAAGCTTCTATTTTTCAGGCTTCACGGGTTTTGGTGGGCGGTTTTCGATATCGACCACGAGAAAGCGGATATCGAACCGAGGGTCGTTGATGTCGCCGACACGGTCGTAGTGCTTGTTTGCGAGGGGAAAATATTCGGTCATATCGCGAAGGCTGAACCCCTCTTTTTCCCAGACGCGGTCGGTAACGGCGTAAACATCGACAGAATCGGCCCAGTCAATAAGGCTTGGTGCGATTTCGGCCTCCATAATCATGCTGGAATCAGTCAGGGCGAGGTTCATGTTTCCAATGCGATAAAAAACCCGTTCGGAACTGAGCCTTTCAAACCCCCATTGGCACTGTTTCTGGAAAGTCGATTGGAAACACCCTTCGCCGGGGATGTGTTCATACTTGACAGAGAGGCTGAAAACTTCCGGCACATTACTTGTGTCCGAGTAAAAGCGAACTCGCACCGACCAGCCATATTGCATCAAGCCGGAATCCGACCTGCAGAAGGTCATCGTATCTGGAATTGCGGCAAGCCCGATTTCTGCGTGAATAATAGTCGGTCCGAGCTGAGGAGCGCTCTGCCCGAAAAGGCCTATGGTGAAAGCAAGTGAAAGAATTATTAGAACGAAAAATCTCATTTTATTTGATTGCCTTAGCGACCATATCAATAACATAGTTAATTTCCTCGTCGGTCAACTCTGGGAAAATCGGAAGAGAGACAACCTCTTTCGCCGCGAGCTCTGAAACGGGCAGAGGAACATTGTCGTAAGCGCCACAATAAGCCGGCTGACGATGAAGCGGCACGAGATAATAGATTGCCCTACCGATTCCCGCCTCGCCGAGAGCGTCGAAAAGCCTGTCGCGCTTGGAGTTGTGAACTCGAAGGGTATATTGATGGTAAACATGGACATATCCCTTCGGCGCAACCGGTGGCGTAATGCCTTCCATAGCAGAGAAAGCCTCGTTGTAAATAGTCGCGTTTCGAATTCGTTTCGCGTTGAAATCGTCGAGATGGCGAAGTTTGACGCGAAGCACAGCGGCCTGAATTTCGTCGAGCCTGCTGTTGTAGCCGAAAATTTCGTGGCGGTATCTGTCCTCGCGTGTGCCGTGATTGCGCATAGACAGGGTTTCCTGAAGGATATGGTCGCAGTTTGTTGTCAAAAGCCCACCATCGCCCGCCGCACCGAGATTTTTACTTGGGAAGAAACTGAACGCCGCGGCATCGGCGCATGAACCGGCTTTGCCTCCCGGCCCGGTCGCTCCGATAGCCTGACAGGCGTCCTCGATTACCGGAATATCCCCCGCAACCTCGCGGATTTTTTCCATGTCCGCAAGAAGCCCGAAAAGATGAATTGGCACAATCGCGGTGGTTTTCGGGGTTATTTTTCGTGCAATATCCGCGGGGTCGATGTTGAATGAGTCCGGCTCGATGTCGGCAAAAACAACAGTAGCGCCAAGATCCGTAACAACCTCGCAGGTCGCAAAATAGCTGAATGCAGATGTAATGACCTCCGTGCCCGGACCGACACCGACCGCTTTCAATGCGATACGAAGAGCGTCCGTGCCTGAATTAAGGCCGACCCCGTATTTTGCGCCGCAAAACTGCGCAGATTCGGCCTCGAAGGCCTTAACATTAGGGCCGAGTATATACCAGCCGGAGCGTAGGACATCGACAACTTCGCGTTCCATCTCTTCGCGGATTTCTTCGTATTGGCGTTTCAGGTCGAGCAGGGGGACATTCATTGGTGTTACTCCTTATTTCTTTTTTTCTTGTCTCCAAGGGCGTTGGCGAGTCTTTGATAGGTTTCCGGCTTAAGCTCCTTCAAACGGTCGAGACCGGCGCTTCCGACAATCCATAACCCAACGAGGATAAGTGCACTGAACAAAGATAATGCCGATATGATAATCCGTTTCGGGCGATCGCGCTTTTCGGGAACTTCGGCGCGGGATAATATTTGAAGGATGGGCAGGTCGCGTTTTTCCTCGATGCGTGCCTGCTCGTATTGCTGAGTCAGAAACTCGAAAAGAATGCCCTGAATTTGAAGTTCGCGGAAAAGCCGCGCGTATTCGATCCCCAAATCGGGAATATCCATTAGCGCAAAAGGTTCGGAAGAGCCTTCGCCGGATTCGAGTTTCTTCAACTGTTTGCGAAGCTCGTCGATACGGCTCTGAATCTCCTCGACCTCACGATGCTCAGATGTCCTCGATGACTTCGCTATTCCAAGCTCGACTTCGGCCATCAAGAGTTCTGCTCGAACCTGCGCAATGCCCTCTATCGCCACCTTGGTTTGGTCTTCGATAGAAATTGCGCCGTGTTTCTTTTGGAATGCGGCGAAGGAAGATTCGGCCTGTGCGAGAGCGGCGGAAGTTTCTTCGAGACGTTTTTCGATGAAAACTCGCGTCTCAGCGGCAGTTCCTGTTTTCAAATTACGATTTATTCGGTCGAGGTGCTCGACGATCGAATTTGCAACTTTTGTCGCGAAAATGGGGTCTTTGTCCTCGAAACCGATGGTGAGAATGCCTTCGCCGGAGACTTTTGTTATTATATGCTTGCGAAGTATTTTGCGGGTTTCTTCGATGTATTCCTTCTTATATCGTTTTTTCAAATCGTATTCGTTAATTAGCGTGTCAACGATGGCGTTGGATTTGATAATCGCGCCCCATAAATCCGATGGGGTTGTCATCATGGGCAGGACATAATCCCCGCCTCCTCCGCCGAATCCCATCATGCCGGTAACAAGATTCGCGAAAGTTCCGCCCAAATCGCCGCTTCGATACATTGGCATTATCTCGGCCTCGGCTTTGAACCATTTCGGCATGATAAAATGCGCCACTCCAAACCCGAGGATACCGATTATGACAGGCAGGAAGACAAGCAATCTCCACTTTTTGAGAAGCGCCCAAAGCCACCACTGGGGATCTCTGATGTCGTTTTCGCTCTTCATATTTAATTCCTGGTTATGACATAAATAGCGGAGATAAATGTCCCCAACTGCCCGATAGATTTGACGGTTTCTGAGACATAATAGAAGCCGTCAGTTCCGACGATAATCGCGTCTCCGGGCTTAATTCCTCCGGCTTTTCGCTCGGAAAGCTTTTCGCCATGGCGGTAAATGCACACCTTGCCCATCGAACCCTCTTTCGATATTCCACCGGCCATTGCGACATATGCTCTTGCGCTAAGCCCGCCGACATATTTCACAGACCCGCCTGAAACAACCCTTCCGCCGACATAGACGGAATCCGGCAAGAGCGACAGGAAAACACTATCGCCGCTGGCGAGCGCAACCTCTCTGTCGTCGGAAAGAAGATTCAGCAAGCGGCTTTCGCCGCCACGGATAAGATTCACGGTTCCAAAATCGATTCTGTCGCGGTCCGCGCCGACTCGGGAGATTAGCTTTGAGACGGACTCTCCGCGGTCGATATTGATTGTCCCGTCGGTGAAGCTCGCGCCGGAGAGGAAAACCCATGCGCTTGCGGGGTCGAATCCGGGAACGAAAATGACGTCACCGTCACGAAGGGTGGGATTGGAGGCCAAAACTCCCGAGGTTTTGTATCTGTTCAAATCGACCGCCAATGTGTCACCGTCACGGATTAGTTTGACTCTTGAAAGCTGAGCGCTTAAAAGCGCTCCGCCAGCCGCTTCGACCGCAGAGTTTACCCTATCGACGGCAGATACGACATAAGCCCCCGGCAAGGACACCATTCCCGTAACATGCACCACGAAAAGCCGCGCGGAAACAAGCGTCACGCTGATGTCCTGCGCCCTAAAATACTTCGATAACCCCTCGATAATGTCCGCTTTAGCCTGACGAAGGCTTTTCTCCGAAACTTTAATTGAAGAGGAATAGGGCAAAATCAAAAAGCCGTCAGCACCAACAGGAACGATATATTTCTCCTCTTCGGTGCCGGCAAAACCCACGAGAAACTGGTCTCCCGGGCCGATAATATAGGCATCCTCGTTAACCGTGCCCTCGAGAGGGATATAGTCGGTCAGATTGCGAATCTGTTGTTGCTGAGAGCGAATTTCTTTGCGAAGCGCGTCGTCGAGGGAGATTCTGCCGGCATTCGCGGTGGGTGTCCGTTGCATATTTTGGCGGACATCCTGAAGCATCGACTGCTGGGAGTTTTGCGCAATCGCTGGAAAAGCAAAAAGAAGAAAAAAAATGGCTATGCCGATATATATCAATATCCGATTATTCAAACTATCCCCCAAATTGTCTCGCAAACCACAGAACCGTGTCCTTGAACCCTTTATCGAAGGGGATTTCCGGACGCCAGCCGAGGTTTCTTATCTTTGTTGAGTCCACGGCGTAACGGAAATCGTGTCCCAAGCGGTCGGTAACATATTCGATTCGGTCTTCGCCAAGTCCTAGTATTTCGATGATTCTTCGCGTTATTTCGATATTTTTGTGATGATTATCCGTGCCAATATTGAAAACATCACCCGATTTTCCCTCGCGCAGTGCGAGAAGTATCGCCCTGCAGTTATCCTCGACATGAAGCCAATCGCGCACTTGAAGACCCTCGCCGTAAACAGGAAGACTTTTTCCCTCCACCGCGCGCTTGACAAAGAACGGGATTAATTTTTCCGGAAATTGATACGGGCCGTAATTATTCGCTGGCCTTACAACAACTGTCGGTATCCCAAAACTCACGCGGTAGGCATTAACCATAGCCTCCGCGGCGACTTTGCTCGCCGAATATGGCGACGAAGGATTAAAGGGGTAGTCTTCCTTTGCGGAATCTTCAATCATCGGGCCGTAAACTTCATCTGTGCTTATATGCAAAAATTTTCCGATGTCCGACTCGCGCGCGGTTTCGAGGAGGACATAGGTGCCCAAAACATTTGTATGAAGAAAGGGGTCGGCTGAACTAAGCGACCTGTCCACATGGGTTTCCGCGGCGAAATGAACGACGGCATTGCATCCTCGCATCGCCCTGCGTGCGGCCTCTGAATTGGCGATATCGCCCTGGATAAACTTAACACGAGGGTCGTCGAGGCATCCGGCGAGGTTATCTAAATTGCCGGCATATGTGAGCGCGTCGAGAATGCGGATGTAATCGTATTCGCCGCTCCGAAGAAGTAACCGGACGAAATTCGAGCCGATGAATCCGGCGGCGCCGGTTATGAGGATGGTCTTGGGCACTATTTATCCGTTTCGTTTTGTCCAGTCATATGGAATCGAGGGGTCATCCCAAGGGAGGCGATATTCGTCGGGGGTTTTGTAATTGTATGCCTGAGTCGGAATATTGACGATTATCGCCTCTTTCATGCTGACACATTTCCAGCCGTGATACACGCCGTGTGGAACCGAAATCAGTTTCGGGTTGTGCTCGCCGATGAAAAATTCGTCGATTTCGCCATAGGTGGGGGAATCTTTACGCGCATCGAACAGAGCGACCTGAATCATTCCCTGGACACAAGCGAAATTATCGGTCTGAAGTTTGTGGAAATGCCAAGCTTTCACAACACCCGGAAGCGTTGTTGTAACATAAACCTGACCGAACTCCTCGAAAAGCTCGTCGTCGCACCGAAGTATCTCCATCAGCCTTCCGCGCGAATCGGGGATGACCCGAAGGGATTTCACTTCCAGCTCGTGTATCATATGCACCGGCCTCTTTTATCTTTGATTATAGGCTTTCACGCCTTCGCCGAGAATCTGAATGGCTCTGCGCATATCCTCGCACCGCAGAACATATGCCAACCTTGCTTCGTTCATTCCCTTGCCCGCTGTGGCGTAGAATCCGGGGCCGGGAGCAATCATCGTCGTTTCGCCATCGAGGTCGAAATCGGTCAGCATCCATTTGGCGAAATCCTCGATATCGTTCACAGGAAGCGTTACCATAAGATAAAATGCACCGGAGGGCTTTTTGCAGAACGCACCCTCTATCTTAGCGATTTCTTCGAGCGCGGCGTCGCGGCGATTCTGGTATTCTGATTTCATTTTTTCGAAATAATCGCTCGGAAGATTTTCCAGCACAGCCTCTGCGCCAATCTGCTCTATTGATGGCGGGCAAAGTCTTGCCTGCGCCATTCGACTAATCGAGTCCATCATCTCTTTGTTTTTGCAAACTACACATCCGATTCTCGCGCCACAGGAGGAAAAACGTTTGCTTATCGAGTCGAGAAGAATCGCCCTGTCGAGAATAGCCGGAATATGGCAAACGGAAACATGCTCGCCCTCATAGACAAATTCGCGGTAAACCTCGTCGGAAATTACGAAAAGATCGTTCTCGACTGCTATCTCGGCTATCAGCTCCATTTCTGCGCGGGAAAGAACGGTGCCTGTGGGATTATTCGGCGAACAGATTAAAATCGCCTTTGTGCGAGGGGTAATGGCCGCAGTGATTTCCGATTTTACCGGCAGATGATAACCCGCTTCGGGATCAGTCATAACGGGCTTCAGAATTGCGCCGCTCATTGCGGCATAGCCGTTGTAATTCGGGTAGAAAGGCTCGAAGACAATAATCTCGTCGCCGGGATCGCAAACCGCCATCATCGCGAAAACTATAGCCTCGCTTCCGCCGGTAGTAACGATAATCTCCTCTGGTGTAACATCGACGCCAATCCTGCGGTAGTATCCGGCGAGATCATCGACATAGCTGGGGATTCCGCGCGCATTGCCGTAAGCGAGAATTTTTGAGGGATAGGATTGAACCGCATCCCAAAAACTTTGCGGTGTTTCGATATCGGGCTGGCCGATGTTGATATGGTAAACCTTTTTGCCCTCGGCCTTGGCGGCTGTGGCGAAATTCACCAGTTTCCTGATTGGCGAGGCCGGAACCTTTCCGGCACGGTTACTTATGTTGGGCATGAGACCTCCATTAAATTATTGATGAAATAAACCAAGCAGAAAAGTATGCCTTATTATATTGTATGTCAAGGGATATGAAAACAGTTCATGCATATTTAATTTAGTTTCGTCGAAGCCCTCGATTTGCTTCGGAATAAATTTCGCTTGACATTTTGATTGACATCGTTAATATAGCAATACGAAGCCCCGCCGAAATGATAACCCCGAAAAGGGCTATGACTGAAAAGCTAATAATAATATTTACAATTCTGTTGCTCTGCGTCGCCTTCTCTCAGGAGTCGGAACGTCTCGTTACAGAAGATAGACAGTCTTCCGAGGCTTCTAAAATGAGTCTTTATCCGGCGTCGAAAGGGCACGAATCGCTTCTTTCACCCGAAAGACTGACCCAGTTTCGGTCGTTGAACCTCGGATATGCCACCGACGGGCGTTCGAGCGCATCTGTTATAAGTTATATGCACGGATTTAATTATATTGTCAGCCCAAAACTCAAAACCAGCGGGACGCTGGAATTGTCGCGATCTCAATCTAAAAGCGGTGAGGTGGTCGAGCTTACCCCTGCCGTGCGCCTCGATTGGCGGCCCTTCGAAGGCGGAAGAGTTACCCTCGATTTGAGGATGTCTCCTCAGAGAATCCAAGGCACCGGGTTGGAAAGCGACTTTAAGACCAACTTCCTTCGGCGATAGACGCCACTTATGTCCGCTCCCCGCAAAGAGAAAAATAGGCAGGAATCCACATTCGGCCGAAAAATCGCCGCCATCGCGGATTGGGCGATAATAATTGTTGTTCTGCTCATTGCGGTGTTCATCTTAGTCGGTTACCTTCAGCCCGTTGTCGAGAAACCCTCGGCACGGAGAATCCCCGACGGTAGGGCTTTCAAAGTCCAGCTGATTGGGGGATGCCGGAGACCGGACGAGGTGAAGAACATCGCGGAAAAACTGCGCAAGGCCGGAATCGACGTCATCGAGATTCAGAGCGCAGGAAGTTTCACATACCCTTCCAGTATCGTCATCGATCGAACCGGCAACACCGCGGTTGCAGACTCGATTGCACGGCTTCTCGGGTTGTCGCCGGACAGGGTAGTGATTCAAAAATACAATCTCATGCTCGATGCGACGATAGTTATCGGACTCGATTATCCGACAATCACAAAGAAACTCAGCGGTTGAATATGAAAGAAAAAGTTACACAGGGATACGATTTAGCGCTCGCTCTCGCGGAAACTATCGCCGAACGTAAGGGTGAGAGAATTCACATTCTCGACCTTCGCGGGTTGTCCGATATTGCGGATTGGTTCGTTATTGCTAACGCGCAGGGGCCGCGGCATCTTCGCACACTTGGACGCGACCTTTTCGAGGAAATCAAGGAAGCGCATATCGGAAGATGCCACGCCGAGGGTCTCGAAAGCGAAAGCTGGATAATACTCGATTTGTTTGACGTTGTCGTTCATATCTTCATCCCCGAAAAACGCGATTATTATTCCCTCGACGATTATTGGGCCGATGCTCCGGTCGAGGTTTATGATGCGACAGAGGGCGAAATAGATAATGGCTGATATAAGAGAAAAACTATCTGAAGATATCTCGGTGGCTGTAGCTAACCTTTGGGGGGAGAATATCGTTCCTGAGATTGGTATCCCCGACGATTTCGAGCATGGTGATCTTACCACAAATTTACCCTTCAAACTTGCCGGCGTTCTTCGCAAACCGCCGAAAGCTATCGCCTCGGAGATTGCCTCCGTGGTTGTTCTTCCTTTGGGAATCGCCTCGGCGGAGCCTGCCGGAGCGGGTTACATCAATTTCAAATACGACAATAATTACCTTTATGATATGCTCGCTGAGATAATCACCCATCCGGAAAGATTCGGAAAGGGCGAAAAATCTCACGACTGCAAGGTTCAAATAGAATTCGTCTCCGCAAATCCCACCGGGCCGCTTAATGTCGTAAGTGCACGCGCCGCCGCAGTGGGAAGTTCGTTGATTAAAATCATGCGACACGCCGGCATCGATGTGGCCGGAGAATACTATATCAACGACACCGGCGGCCAGATACGGAATCTCGAAGCCAGTTTTATCGCACGAATTCGGCAGGGTGCCGGACTCGAATGGGAAATCCCGCCCCGCGACGGCTACCATGGCGAATATCTCGCAGATCTTGCCGCAATTTATGCCGATAGATTCCCGAAGGAACACGAACGTTTGGTCGAAACTTGGAACAACGGCAGAGAGGCAGACATCGCCCATGCCGCAAATTGGATTGTCGAGGAGCTTAAACGGCTTATCAAAGCCGATCTAGAAGAGTTTAACACCCATATCGATACCTATTTCTCCGAACGTGAGTTTCGAGCTACCGGAAAGGTCGAAGAAACAATCGAAAGACTTCGCACCCAAGGCGATCTGCTCGACGAAGACGGCGCTGTTTGGTTCGACGCGACAAAATACGACCCCGACGAGAAACCCTTCGTTCTAATTAAATCCGACGGCGAATACGCATACGCCGCTGTCGATATCGCCTATCACCACAAAAAATTCGAGCGCGGTTTCGATTTCTGCTATGACATCTGGGGGCCGGATCATCACGGCCATGTTGGACGAATGAAAGCCGCAATGAGAGCGCTCGGCCACGACAGCAAGTTCGATGTCCTTATCCTTCAACAAGTTAATCTGCTCGAAGAGGGCGAGAAGGTGCGAATGTCGAAACGCGCGGGAAATCTTATCACACTGCGCGAATTGATAGAGGATGTCGGCGTGGATGTGGCGAGATATTTCTTCCTCGCACGCCGAATGGAGGCGCATCTCGATTTCGATCTCGACCTTGCCCGAAAAGAATCCGACGAGAATCCTGTTTTCTATATTCAATATGCCCACGCACGGATAAACAGCATTTTGAAATTTGCGGAGAATCAGGGGATCGACCCCGAATCCACCGGAAGACACGAGCTGGCCGAGCTTACGGAGCCGGAAGCCCTTCTTTTAGCGCGTAAACTCGCGGTTTGGCCCTCGGTTGTTCAGAAAGCCGCCGCCGAGAAATCGCCCCACGAGGTGTGTTTCTATCTTCTCGAGCTAGCGCAGATGTTCCATCCGTTTTATAATAAACACCGCGTAGTTGGCCCTGACGAGAAGAAAACCCTCGCACGGGTCGCTCTTTGCAGGGCGCTCAAAGAGGCAATCGCCCTCGGGCTGAGCCTTCTTGGAATCAATGCCCCAGAAAACATGTAAACAACAACCTTTTACCTAAAACTAAGGACATGGCAAGAAAAACAAGGAAAGAACAAGAAATCGACCTTCAGGATGTGAACCTGCCTGAGGCGAAAGTCAATCTCGACGAACTGAAGAAGATGCCCATCGAGGAGCTTGTGATGCTTCTCGAAAGTCAGGGTGTCGAAAACCCCAGCACTATGCGCCGCCAGGAGCTTATTTTCAAAGTTCTCGAGGGCATTGTCGAGGAAAACGGGACAATTCGCGCCGCGGGTGTGTTGGACAAAATGTCCGACGGCTACGGCTTTCTCCGCAGTCCGGATTATAACTATCTTCCCGGCCAGGACGATATTTACGTCTCGCCCAGCCAGATAAAGCGTTTCGGGCTTCGCACCGGCGATGAGGTTTCGGGAAAAATCCGCCCGCCAAAGGACTCCGAGCGCTTTTTCGCACTTTTACAGGTCGAGGAGGTCAACGGCGAATCCCCTGAGAAGCTACGGCATAAGATACTTTTCGACAACCTCACCCCGCTTTATCCCAACGAGAAACTTACTCTCGAACACCGTCCCAGCGAGGCTTCGACGAGGATTATGGACATCCTCACCCCGATTGGCAAAGGTCAGCGCGGCTTGATTACAAGCCCCCCAAAAGCCGGGAAAACAATTCTTCTGCAGAAAATTGCAAACGCGCTTACCGAGAACCACCCCGAGTGCAAGCTCATCGTCCTTCTCATTGACGAGCGCCCCGAGGAAGTTACCGATATGCAACGTTCCGTCAAGGCAGAGGTCATCTCCAGCACCTTCGACGAGCCGCCAGACCGCCATGTGCAAGTCGCCGAGATGGTCATCGAGCGTGCGAAACGTCTTGTCGAGCATAAAAAGGATGTAGTCATTCTACTCGACTCGATTACACGTCTTGCGCGCGCATATAACTCCGTCGCCCCTCATTCCGGAAGAATTCTCACCGGCGGTGTCGATGCCTCCGCGCTTCAGAAGCCTAAAAGGTTCTTTGGTGCCGCGAGAAACATCGAAGAAGGCGGAAGCCTTACCGTTCTCGGAACCGCACTAATCGAGACCGGAAGTAAAATGGACGAAGTGATTTTCGAAGAGTTCAAAGGCACCGGCAACATGGAAATCGTTTTCGAGAGAAGACTCGCCGACCGCAGAATCTTCCCCGCGATGGACGTCAACCGTTCCGGAACCCGCAAGGAAGAACTGTTGATGAGTGAATACGAACTTCAGCGCGTGTGGTTGCTACGTAAAATTCTCGCCGATATGAACCCGGTCGAAGCGATGGAATTTCTCAAAAACAAACTCCTTCACACAAAATCCAACGAGGAGTTCCTCAAAGCGATGGGTGTGTCTTAATATTCGCAGAATTATTTCACAAGGCGGCTATATGCCGCCTTTTTTGTTGAATTCGACAAAAAAAAGATTACTTTTTAAGCGATGGGACTCACAATCATATATGGTTTGCCCGAGAAATTTCCGGAGGCCACACTTTTGCTTCCGGACGATTTCTCTATTCGCGCGGAAATTCGGCGTGAGACCGGCGCGGACGGCGTTATTATAGGCTCTCGAACATTCTCGAAACATACGCTTGCGAAAACGATCGCCGAAGAATTCGGATTGCAAAACCCGATTGGCGAAATCGAACGACTTCTTGCAGTTCGCGAATCGATGTCGAATGTCCCCGAAATGGCCGCCGGAAGAGACATGATTGGCTATGTTTCCAATATTGCGTCGCTTCTAACGTCGCTCAGAAGCAACGGAGTCTTTACCAGCAAGGATCTGCACACAGTATTAGGGCGTGATGATGGGCGAACATCCGGCCTCGCAAACCTTCTCGATAGCTACGATTTTTTACTGCGCAAGCGTGGACAACTCGATGAACCGCAACGCCTTATACAGATTATCGAGCTAATCGATTCCGGAAATGCGCCGAAAATTTTCGCGAACATGCACGATTTGGGAATTGCCGGTTTCGACGAACTTCCACGACTTACTGCGGAATTTTATTGCTCGATATCAAAATTCACCGAGGTCAGATTCTACAGCCCGCTTTCGGGTTTCGATCCTTTTGGCGAGAAAAGGGCGTCGGCGGCAAACGCGCCGGCAGAAAGACTATGCTCGATAGCCAAGGATAGGCGTGTGGATTATCGAATCGAGCATTTCCAACGCAAACCATCGCCGGCAGATGATTTAATTCGTGCGCTTACAGGAGTTTCACGCGATCTCGAAGAGATTCCTATGTCCAACCTGACAGATTGGCCGATTTTGACCTCTCTCGCAGGGAAAAATCCTTCCGAGCAGGCCGAAATTATTGCGTCTGCGGTTAGATTTCTAATTTGTGAGCAAGGTGTCGCACCTTCAGAGATAGCCATTTTTTCCGAAGGAATTGCCGAAAAAGACATTCGTCGCGCCCTCGACGAGCATGATATAAAATGCTTCCCAAGACAAGATAAACCACTCGCCGAAACTGCCGTCGCCGACCTGTTGAACCGTTTTTTTCTGCTGATTCGAAGCGGGTTCGGAAGGGAAGAATTTCGCCATTTGCTTTCCCATAGGTTTATCGACCATAAATCGTCGATAGATTTCGACAATCTCGCCCGCAAATGCTCGATAATAGGGGGCTATCCGGTCGAGGACTCATGGCTCGAACCCCTTTCCGCCTGCGATTCCAATTACGCCAAACCCCTGTCAGACTGCATTTCCGAATTAAACACAATTCTTCGCGGTGCGAAATGGGGATCCGAGATTCCCGGCGAGGATTTCGCGAAGATCATCGAAGACTTCTTCGATTATTTCTCGATTGGCGATGCTATTGCGAAATATATTAAAGATAGCGACAATGATATAATTGCCTTAAAAGCCGAATCCATGGCCTTTGAAAAAACTGTGGAGTTGCGCGGGTTATTTGCCGACTTAATTATTGATAAAATTAAAAATTATGTTGATATATTATTCTATGTGTTGAAAAGTGATTCTACTTCCGCTCACGGTGGTAAAGGGGTGAAAATATACCCGAAGAAGGGCATGTCGCAAGTGAATGCGAGAGTCAAAATCTTTGCGGATTTTCTTCAGGGTGAGTTTCCCCCGCACGCCCCCAAAAACCCGATTATCGATTATTTCGACGCAGAAAAAATCGGCATTGTTCTGCCCGAATTCGCCTACAGAAAGGATTTTGAGTTTCTTTCTGCGCTCGAAAGTGCCGAACTTACCCTTCTCGTTCGCCCACTTGCCGAGGGAGATTCGCCGAAACCTCCCGCGCCGGCTCTTGTTACCCTAAAAAAGGCGATGAGAGACTCATTCGCGGTCTATGAAACACGAATGAAAGGCATCGCAGAATTGCTATTGGCACGTCCCTATGGCGACAAACGCGCACAAATCCATGCCGGCGAATGGCTCCACGAGAGCATTTCCGAGGAAAACCTTCCACAAACGCTCATCGAATCTGATGGAACAATTCGCGCATCGAAGGCAATCCTCATCGAAAAAAATGAACGTCCAGCAATGGACAACTCATTCTCCGGATGCCTCACAAAACCTTTCGAGAAACATCTAAAAAGCAGTTTCAACGCGTTGAATGTAACACAAATAGATAGCTATGCCAAATGCCCATTCGCATTTTTCGCAAACAATATCCTCGAAATTAAACAACCGGAGGAAGCCGAGGAAGATGTCAGCGCAAAAACCGGCGGAACCATTCTTCATAAGGTTTTGGAGCAATTTTTCAGAGAGCGGATGAATATTGCATATGGGGAAATTTCGGACGTCCACGAAAGGATTAAGCATATTCGTAAAGATTTCAATACTACCGCCCAAAAAGTGTGTGTTACAGCCGCAAATCTTGACACATCGCAAAAAAGAATAGTGGAAATCCTCGAAAAAACAGTCTTTGAATTGTGCGACACTACCCCCAATTCGATGGCGAGGATTTCGTTAATCAACAAGATTAAACCGAATCTATTGGCCTATCTCGAAGCACTTTCATCGTGTGACGATTTTGTTCCAATAGTTTTAGAATATAGCTTTTCAGGCAATATAGGTGGATGCCGCATACATGGACGGGCGGACAGAATCGATTGCAATAGAGCCGGCCAACTCCGAATCGTGGATTACAAGATTGGAAAATCATCAACAAATAGCGAAATCACGGAGCTCTATGCCCTACAGTTGCCGCTTTACGCAATCCTATGCGATTTGCCCAACATCGCGGAAATAGCATACGTGGCGGAATTTAAGAAAGAGCTGATTTTGAAGAATGTTGTCTCCTTCGCCGAAGATTCTCCATGCAAAAATGTCAGCAAAACGCAATGGGAAGAACTTCTGACGTCGGTTAGAGCTGAGGCCGAGGCGATTGTCGCAAGAATCCATGCCGGGTATTTTCCACCCGAACCGCGTGGCAAATGTCCAGATTATTGCTCTTACGCCGGTTTATGCGGTCGAATGGACACAATTCTTCTTCCCGAGGATTTGAAATGACGCCAATTTCGCACGATCTTTCGCCCGAACAGGCAAGGGGTATAGACCTTTCGCAAAATATCGGCATGATTGCCGGAGCCGGAAGCGGAAAAACACGTGTCCTGACCGCGAGATTTCTCGAAATCCTCGATAATTTCAGCCGAAAACGCGGAGCGAGTGCCGGCGCGGCTTTGCGGTCTATCGTCGCTATAACATATACTCGAAAAGCCTCAGCGGAGATGCGCGAACGTATTGCGGAAAGATGTATAGAGCTTGCCGAATCTGCAGAGGAAACCGAATTTTGGAGCGAAACCGCGCTTAAAATGGCCGAGGCGCGGATAAGCACGATTCACCAATTCTGCGCGGCTTTGCTCTTCGATTATCCCATCGAGGCCGGAATCGACCAATCGAATCTCGAAGGTGCGAGTGCCCAAGATACGGTTACTGTAGCTGTAAATAGATTCCGCAGAGCGGTTTCGAAGGAGAATCATCCGCTGAATCCATTGCTAAGAGAGTTTTTGGATTTAACCTATTGGGACTTTCTACAGAAAATGCTTGTCAAAGCCTTCAATCTCCGCTCACTTCTCGAACCATTTTTTGCGACCCTTCCCGAAACCCCCCAGGAGCTTGTTCGGAAGTGGCATTCGCGCGCAGAATCACTTTATGAGCGCATCGACAAGAATGCCCTAACCGAAATTGAAAGTGCATATAATGGTGTTTGCGAAAACGACGGCAAGGGAAGTATTGGTGACCAACTGGCCGACACTATTTCGATTATCGCCAAAACCCCATGCGACATAACTTCTCCGGAAAGCATAATCGAAATTAGGAACACACTTGTTGATGAAAGCGATAATTTTATAGCATTTGGCAATAAAGGCAGTGCGAAAAATTGGCCTACTGCCACAATAAAAAAAGCGCAATCCGCCGTCAAAAGGCTTAGAGAAGCGGTCGAGAAAATCTCCCCATATCTTCCTTTCAAGCCGCAGGAGGGCGACATCGACAGCGCTTCCGCTTTGATACTTTTCGCGAAAATATTCGCCGGTTTCATCGAAAGCGAGGGCGAAAATCTTCCGCCAAAAGCGGAGACGACCTATGACGATCTTATCATAGCCTCAAACAAAATCGTGCAGGATGACAAGATTGCAAAGTCTATTACGAAAGGTTTATCCGGCCTTTTGGTCGATGAATTTCAGGATACAGACCAATTGCAGTGGAACACAATTTCTATTCTCTCGGATTTTCTTGAGGGTAAGTTATTTTGGGTGGGCGACCCGAAACAATCTATTTACAAATTTCGCGGCGCCGATGTCTCCAATGTGCGCAAAGCGATGGATTGGACAAGCGACGGCCGTGGCGAGATTTTCACTCTCGACGACAATTATCGAACCGCCCCTGCTGTTTTGACCTTTGTCAATCATATCTCGGAGGGGTATCTCTCCGAACCTCCTTTGGTCGATCTAAGTTTCCATGCGATTCCGCAAAAACTCGAATGCAAACGAAGGATTGCAGAGGGACATCGCGGTTCGGTCGAGTTTCTAATTTCGGGCGAAAAACCTTTCAATGCCGAGGCTGAGCTTATCGCACGAAGAATTTATTCCGCGGTTCTCGGCGATAAAAACGGCGACGGCATTCTCGAAGTCGATGACGACGAAGGCGGCCTTCGCAGAGCGAAATGGGGGGACATAGCAGTGCTTTATCCCTCACGAGGCCAGCTTGAACCATTGCTTCAGGAAGCCCTTCTGGCAAGGGATATACCGCATTTTGTTGTTGGGGGGCAGGGATTTTTCGCCTCCACCGAGATTTCGACCTTGCTCGATTTAATAATCTATCTCGACGATCCGCGCGATGATCTTGCGCTACTTTCCATTCTTCGCGGCCCGCTTTTTTCCATGCCCGATTCGGCGATATATGCGGCGAAATTGGCCGGCGAGGGGGATATTCGTGCCGGAATCGCAATAATAGCAAGCTCCGAAGAAGAATGCCCCGCGAGAAGTCTCCTCTCTGAGGAAGAAATCCGTGTTCTCGAAGACTGCAATCGCGTATTAGAGGCATTCCGCCGGCAAATTCTCAAAATGAGGCCGTCGGAGCTTATCTCGCATATAGTTACCGAGCGCGGAATGTGGGCCTATTTCCGAGCACAACAAAATGGTGCCCAAAGAATCGCGAACATCGAGAAATTTCTGCGAATGCTGTCGGAATTCGACGAAAAGGGAATCGAATATGCGGCGAAATTCTGCTACGGCAAAAAATCCACTCAAGAAACGGAGCGTGAGGAATCGGTGATAACCGAGGGACGCGACGCTGTCCGCCTGATGACTGTCCACCAATCGAAAGGCCTCGAATTCCCAATCGTCATAGCCGCACATCTTGCGGTGAAGAATCGAGGTTACAAAGAAGAGGATAGCTTAATACTCTATGACGATTTTATGGGATGTGTCGCGAAAGCCTCCGCAAAAAGGGACGAAAAATCGCATTATTACCAGCTTTTCAAAGCACTCGATAAAGAACGCGAATATGCCGAAACAAAGCGAGTTTTCTATGTCGCGACATCCCGCGCGAGAGATCATCTGATTTTATCCGGCCAAAAGCCTAAAGGGCGCTATTTCGATCTGATACCCCAAAATATAATGCCCGAAAAAGACGCGCTTTCTGGACGTTCCACGATGAATATCGACACATCGGACGGAACTGTCGAGATCAAATTGTCCATCGGTCTTGAGAGCTGGGAAATCGAACCACAGGAGCAGAAACCGGGGATGCGCCTCTATTATGCCCTCGCGACGGGCGAACATCATTTGCAGGGAATACCTCTGGAGCCGCAGGAACTTGAAATGGATGGGGAGTATTATCTCGCCGCCACCGACCTTCCGCAACTGCTCGGTTCTCCAAAGGAAATGTTTGCTAAAAGAATTTCCGGTGCCTTCGAGAGCGGTGGCTTCGGCACGGAATGGGGAAGCGCGGTGCATAGGTTTTTCGACCTTTTGCCTTCTCCGCTTCCGAATGAAAACGAAATTCGGAAAATCGCGGAGAATGCTCTTAAAATTCATAAAATATCCCCCAAGCGTATAGATTATCTTATTGCTTTAGCGCAAAATAATATTATCAAAAACATTTACAGCGAGAAAGCGGAAAATGTCCGCACCGAAGAGCGTATCGTCTTGGTGGAAAAGGGTTTCATGATTTCCGGAATCATCGATAGGCTATGGAAAGACTCCAAGGGATGGCATATCGCCGATTTCAAAACCGATGCGGTCGAAGGCGAGGCGAGAATCACCAAGGCGAATTTCTATGCCCCACAGATAGAGGTCTATCGAAGAGCACTGTCGAAAGCGCTTGGAATAGCGGTCTCCGAAATTACTGCGTCGATTATCTTCACACACAACGCTGTCGAAAGGGTTTTCATCCAACCTCTCGATTTCGACGAAATCCTACAAAAAGTAAGGGCGGCACTCGTCGAGTAACCGCCCTCAAATCCAACGTTTCGGATCGCTTAATTGCCAAGCCCCATGTTCTGGCGTGGAACAAGAATCGCTTCGTTGATAGCGGAGTTGTTACGTGTGATAGTCGCATTGTTCACGAGGTTCTGAATATACTCGTTGACCTCGTTGTTAGCGACACTCACGGTGAGCTGTTGTTGAAGGTCTTCCGCGATGTCTTTGTAATCCAACTTTTGCGAGGGATTAATCTTCATAACCTTTATAAAATGGAATCCCGAACCGGTCTGGATCGGCCCAGCCCACTGCCCGGGGGACAAGTTGGCGATCTGGGCATAAACATCCTCGGAAAGCTGAGTAACCGGAATTGTCCCGAGATTACCCGAATTCGGTCCACCCGGAATTCCCGGATACTGGTCGATGAGCTTGTCGAAATCTTCCGATTTTAGCTTTTTCTCGACATCTGCGGCTTCCTGTTGGGTTGCCACAACGATCTGTTTGAGTTGCATCGCCGGCGAAGAATAGAATAGAGACTCATTCGAAGCGTAAAACTCGCTTGCTTGCTCCTCGGAAATCGCCTGAGTATTCTGACGGATAACGATGATGAGGAAATCGGCAAGAATGCCTTCGTTTGCGTTTTTAATCGCATTCTTTACGACCGAGACGGTATCCATTTGCATAATTCTCGCTTGCTGAGCAAGAAGCTTGCGGCGAATTATCTGGTCGAGTATCTGATCGACACCCTCTTTTGTAGCGGCTAATCCGAGCCTTTCCTGAGGAAGCGAACTAATCTCGGCCTGCAATTCGGATAACATAACCTCGACGTCGTCGTTTACTTTTGCAACGACCTTGTCTTCGAAGGCCTGGCCGAACAACGCCAAAGCCGGAAGAAGGATTAACATCGCGATGGCTAACTTTTTCATGTGCCCTCCATGGTTTAATTTTTCAAAGTCTAATCAAAAAAGGCTATTTTGCCGGCAACAACTGCCGAAACAGCCGCAAATATCCATTTGAAGAACTTCGGCTCGAATCTTTTGTGCAACCCCGCGCCCAAAACCGCTCCCACAGCCGCCGGAACTCCCAGCATTAAGGTGTATGGTATGTTAACAAACCCCACAAATCCGCGCGAAAGCTCTGTGAAATCTTTGCCCCAATAGATATGACCTATTAAAGAGCCGAGGCTTAGCACGAAAGTTATTGCGGAGCTTGTCCCTGCGGCGTTCCGCGTCCGAAGGCCGACAACTCCGGCTAAAATAGGCACCGATAGAATCCCGCCGCCAATTCCCACAGTCGATGAAATCGCGCCGATAAGTATTCCGGCTGGGGTTAACCACCAGAAATTACGGTCGCTAAGATTCTTGAATGGGCGCTCTTTGGCTGTCGCTACCCTAACTGCGGCGAGAAATAGCACAACCGCGATGAGGGATGTTAGCATCTGCGACGGAAGCACGCTGATGATATAGCCCCCAAAAAACGCGCCAATTAACGCGCCAAGCGCTAACCGAAGGAAATACTCGATTTCGACATGCCCCAACTGCCAATGTCGAACCGCGCTTCCAATGCCGGTGAAGATTATCGCGCCGTTGCTTGTGGCCACGCTTATCTTCGGCAACACTTCTTCGGGACATCTATTCGCTAATGCAAAGAACAATATCGGAACGAATATCGGGCCGCCGCCGATGCCCAAATACCCCGCGAAAATCCCCGCGGCAAAACCGATAGGAATCAGGAGAAGGTTTGGCAAAATGCTCCGTCAGCTATTTTTTGGGCGGCCCCAAACTCGAAGCATACCCTTTCGAGTCAAGAATTAGGTCCGCCGCTTTCCTGATAATCGGGTCGGTCGTCAGCACGACATATTGATAATTCGCGTTCTCGCCCCACAAACTAAGAATTATCTCTCTGCGAAGCGAACGCTCTATATATTCTCGGTTTCTGTCGAAATCGCGCTCTTTCTCAATCTCGAAAGCCGCTTTCAGCTCTCGAATCTGGGTTCCAACCTCACTGCCATATTCTAAGTCCACAATTGTGCTCTCGACTCTGGCAAGCTCGATTTCCGGAAGGCTCTTATAGGTGAATTCCTTCTCGTTGAGATAGCCCAAGAATTCGTTATAAAGCTCTTCATCAACTTTGAAATCGGGTTTAATATCCGGGTTGTCGGCAGTGTAGATAACTGCGAAATCGAAGAACATGCTTTTGCGTTCGAGCTCAATCGCCAATCGCGATAGACGCTCGCTTTCTTCGATTAGATCGGGCATCACGCCGCCGCCGCCGTAAACCACGCGTTTGTTCTTCGTGTAGAATATAGGCGCATTCGCGGGGATTTCGGTGCCCTCTTCCTCGCCGAAATCATCGTCATATTCCCACCAACGCGATCCCGCTTCGGAATCGGTTCGTTTCGATTCTACCGCTTTCTCGCCCTCCGGCCTAAGAACAACAGATTCCGGGCGGTCGAGATAATCCTCTTTTTGAATATTTCTACCCGAAGATATATAATAATGAGCGGTGGTAATCTTCAATGATTCGCCGTCGAGAAGGGGGATTACGCTCTGCACAAGCCCTTTTCCGAAGGTGCGCGTTCCCATAACGATGCCCCTGTCATGATCCTGAATCGCGCCGGATACAATCTCGCTCGCCGAAGCGCTTCCACCGTTAACAAGAACAACCAGCGGCCCATCGGTGTAGCTCGCTCCCCAGCGGACAATATAGTCTCTCCGCTGTGAATTGTCTCTGCCCTTAGTGTAAACGACTGTGTCACCGGGGCTTAGAAACACACTTGCTACCTCGACCGCCTGAGAAAGAAGTCCGCCGGGATTCGAGCGAAGATCGAAAATTAGGCCTTTCATACCGATCGCCTTCAGCGAATCAATAGCCTGACGAACTTCGGGGCCGGCATCATCGGAGAACCGCGCAAGCCGAATATAGCCAACGGAGTCTTCGGTCATCCCCGCGAAAGGCACAGCATCGATATGGATTATCGCTCGTGTGATTGTATAATCGATAGGCTCCGGTTCGCCCAAACGCACAATGGTGATTGTAACATCGGTTCCCGGCTCGCCGCGAAGAATTTCCACCGCGTCTTCGGTGGTCATCCCGCGAGTGGGTTTGCCGTCGATTCCGACAATTTTATCTCCAGCTTTAAGTCCGAGGCGATATGCCGGAGTGCCCTCCATCGGGGAAATTACCGTGAGAATATTATCGCGGATACCGATAATAATCCCCAAACCCCCGAATTCGCCGCGAGTGCTTGTTTTGAGATCTTCGGTTTCCTTCGCGGTCATAAAAACCGTATGGTGGTCGAGGCCGTTCAAAAGGCCCTTGATCCCTTCCATAACGAGTTTGTGGGTGTCTATCGGATCGACATATTTTTCATATACTTCGCTAATAATCCTCTGAATTAGTTTTAGGTCCTTCAGAAGATTGCCCTCCGATGTCTGAGCGAGAGCAACCGCCGAAAGGGCAAGCAATATCGCGAAAATTATTGGTATAACGAGTTTTCTCTTCATTTGCAAACGCCTCCGAATAACAAATTTCTCCGAGCAAGAAACTCGGTCAGCACTTCTTCGATTCTCTTCGAGGTGTCCTCGATTTCGCGTGTGCCGTCAACAATAACGAATCTGTCGGGGTGTTTTTCGCTTATTTCGATATAAGCCGCCCTGACAGTTCTCATGAAATCGACGCCCTCCTCTTCGAGCCTGTCCAGCTCGCGTCCGCGGGTCCGCGCGAGGGCAGTATCCACCGGAACATCGATAAATATCGTTAAATCCGGCCAACGCGGAATAACAAGCTCATTCAACTGCTCGACCAATTCTAGCCCGATTCCTCTTCCCCCGCCCTGATATGCGGTTGAGCTGTCGGCGAATCTGTCCGTGAGAACAGTTTCGCCTGCAGAGAGCCTCGGGGCGATAATTTCCTCGCAATGCTGATGCCGCGACGCCAAATACAAAAGCAGTTCCGCCATTGGGGTTACACGACCGCTGAGCTCGTTATCTAAAAGAACATCTCGAATTCTTTCCGCAAGTTTTGTGCCACCGGGTTCGCGAGTTTTTGTTACTGTTAGGCCTTTTCGAGCCAAAAACTCTGCGGCGATTCTCAGATGGGTCGATTTTCCCGAGCCGTCTATTCCCTCAAATGATATGAAAATGCCTTTATCCGTAGTGCCTCCCAAATTGTCGCCATGACATCGATCAATCAATGCAAAATAAGATAAATAAACGAACTGTCAAGCTCCTTTGCCCCCTTTCGTGAAAAAGGATTGTCGATACCACTTGACGAAAAAGAGAAATCGAGTAATATTGTAAATTATCGATGGTTATTATTAACCAACGGAGCCAAAATGTTCGACATAAACAGATTCACCGAATCCTCGCAAGAGTTGCTTCGGAAAGCGCGCGAACTGGCGATTCAACGTAAGAATAGCCAGGTTGAGCCAATTCATATTCTCTATCTCATCGCAGACGACCGCGAGAGTATCGGTCTAAAAATCCTCGCGATGGTGGCGATCGATCCCAGAGAGCTTCTCGATAGCGCTAAGTCAGCCATGACAAGGCTTCCGGTGCTTTCGACAATGTCCGACGAGGTCTATTTCTCGCCGGAATCCAGCAGGCTTCTTGAGAATGCGATGGCGGAGGCCGGACGATTCAAGGACGAATTCGTTTCGATCGAACATATCATCCTCGCGATGGTCAAAGAAGACCATAGCGAAGCCGGAAATATCTTGCGCGATCTTGGTGCGAATGAGAATGTAATACTTCGCGCACTGAAACAAATCCGCGGACACACGAGAGTTACCGACCAGTCGCCGGAGACCAAATTCGCGGCTCTCGAACGTTACGGAATAGACTTCACAAAGCTCGCCGAGCAGGGAAAACTCGACCCTGTAATCGGACGTGTCGAGGAAATTCGCCGCGTGATGAAAGTTCTATCCCGCAGACGAAAGAATAACCCCGCGCTCGTCGGTGATCCGGGTGTCGGAAAAACAGCCATTGTCGAGGGTCTCGCGCAGAAAATCATCGCGGGCGACGTCCCCGAGAATCTCAAAAACACACGGCTGATACAGCTCGACCTCGGCCAGCTCCTCGCCGGCGCGAAATATCGCGGAGAGTTCGAGGACAGGCTCAAAGCCTTTCTAAAAGAGGTCATCGAGTCAGACGGTAAAATCATCATGTTCATCGACGAGATGCATACTATCGTCGGTGCGGGTGCGGCAGAGGGAGCTATCGACGCTTCGAATATGCTCAAACCGCCACTCGCAAGGGGCGAACTACGCGCTATCGGCGCAACAACCTACGACGAATACCGCAGATATATCGAAAAAGACCCTGCACTCGAAAGGCGTTTCGCGCCTGTTTATATCGACCAAAACTCGGTCGAGGAAACAATTTCGATCCTTCGCGGCCTAAAAGAAAAATACGAGGTTCATCACGGCGTAATAATCCGTGACGACGCCATTATCGCCGCGGCGAAGCTCTCCGACCGTTATGTGGCCGATAGATTTTTGCCGGACAAAGCCATCGATCTCATCGATGAAGCGGCGGCGAATCTTCGAATCGACCTCGCCTCTCAGCCGGCGGAACTGGACGCCATCGAGAAAAAGCTTCTTCAACTCGAAATCGAAAAACGCGGAATCGAAAAAGACAAATCAGCCAAAGAGGAACTCGCCGAAATCGAAACGCAAATCCGCGAACTGAGCGAAAAACGCGATCTTTTCCGCGCGACTTGGCTGAAAGAAAAAGAGCTAATTGACAAAATAAATTCAATGCAGTCGAAAATCGATTCCGCGAGAACAGAACTCGAACTTGCAGAGCGCAACGGCGATCTCGAAGCCGCCGCCAGAATCAAATACGGCGCTATTTCCGCCCTTCAAAAAATGCTCGAAGGACACCGCGAGGAGCTTGCCGAAGTTCAAAAAGGTGGTTCCCTTCTTCGCGAAGAGGTTACTGCCGAGGATGTCGCACGAGTGCTTGCCGGTTGGACAAATATCCCTGTCTCGAAACTCACGGAAACCGAATCGGAAAAACTCCTTCGGCTCGAAGATCAGCTAAAACAGCGTGTAATCGGCCAAGAAAAGGCTGTGGAGGCGGTTTCGAACGTCGTCCGCTCCGCACGTGCCGGCCTTTCAGATCCGAACCGCCCGTTGGGAAGCTTCATCTTCCTCGGAAGCACCGGGATTGGCAAAACAGAACTCGCGAAAACCCTCGCCCAGACACTTTTTGACGACGAGCACGCTCTAATTCGCCTCGATATGAGCGAATATATGGAGAAATTTTCCGTCAGCAGGCTCATTGGCGCACCTCCGGGCTATGTCGGCTACGACGAGGGCGGACAACTCACTGAGGCCGTTCGTCGCCATCCCTACGCCGTTGTTCTCTTCGACGAGATTGAAAAGGCGCACCCCGAGGTTTTCAACATCCTTCTGCAGATACTCGACGACGGCCGATTGACGGACAACAAAGGACGAACGGTCAATTTCCGCAATACGATTCTCATCATGACCTCGAACATCGGGAGCAGAATGATAATGGAGCGCACCGAGGGATTGACCTCTGAAAAGCGCGACGGCATTATGACGGAAATCCGCAGAGAGCTTATGGAAATGCTTCGCAAAGTCCTTCCCCCCGAATTTTTGAATCGTATCGATGATATTGTCGTCTTTAATCCGTTAATAATAGAGGATATGCGTGAGATTGTCAAGCTTCGCTTCAGGGAACTTGCCTCGCGTCTCGAAGATAAAGAAATAGAGCTTGAACTCGGTGAAAAAGCCCTCGATTGGCTTGCCGAAGAGGGATTCGACCCGCAGTTCGGCGCAAGACCGATCAAACGCCTGCTGAACGCCGAGGTGAGCAGACGTTTGTCAACAGAGATTTTAGCTGGGAAAATAAAGCCCGGCCAAATAGTTAGAATCGAACTCGAAAACGGTGAAATCAGCCTGAAAACAAAATAGAAAGGAAAAAAATGGTTTACGAGGACATCGAAGAAATATTAGCACATGCCCACAGTTTCGACTGGGAAAATACATCCCATAATCTATTCCACAACGAAGACACCCTCGGAAGGCTGTCCTTCGTTGACAAAGCAATAGTTTATCTCGACGATTTCGAGGAGGACGAGTCCGCAGACCCGAACTTGCTCGATATGCTCGAAGAAATCATCGCATATAGGGATATAGTTCAAGAGTTCGCGGATAGCTTCGATGCCCATGAAGACTCGCCATCAGAGCTTTTCCAAGAGAATGAATATGTGCGCGAAATAGAAACTGAACTTCGAACACTCTCCGACGACATTCTTCGAAGGCTCAACGAGATAGATTAAGCGTTAATCCGGCTTTCCCAAGTATTTTTATCGAACTGAACCCCTTGACAAAAGGGGCTTTCATCGATATTAATAATTATATGTTCGTTGAATTCGAAGGAGTCGTAATTATGATACTTGTTGGAGTAACAGGGCCGATAGCTTCCGGTAAAACCACTGTTTGCAATATATTCCGTGAGATGGGGGCTATCCTTATCGATGCCGATAAAATTGGACACGAGGTTCTCGAAGAGCCTTCAATAAAGGTAAAAATGCTTGATTACTTCGGCGAGGAAGTCCTTGGCGAAGATGGGAAAGTGAACCGTTCCCGAGTCGCCGATATCGTTTTCTCGAACGACGATGCGCTCTTGAAACTGAATGAAATCACACATCCGATTCTTGTCAAGCGTTTGATAGAAAACATCGAAGAAATGCGCACAAGCGGATTCCCCGGCGTCGCAGTCGTAGATGCCGCAATGTTGCCCTTTTGGCCGGAAATCCTAAAAAAGCTCGATTATCTTGTCATGGTGCAATCTCCCAAATGGCAACGTGCGAACCGTCTGATTCAGGACAGAGGCATGCCACAGGAACATTGCGAGCATCGCATGGAGGCTCAAGAAGCGATCTTCGAAAGTGTTACCCCTCAGATTGACTATATCATAAAAAATAACGGCGATCTAATGGAAATCCGCGGAAAAGCGGTAAAAGTCTGGCTGGATATTAAAAGCTAAGCTCTGCTAAAAGTTAACTTTTTTCTGACAACACTTGCCGACTTAGCAAGCACAAAAGCGTAAACAACCATTCCGATAGCGCCGAACATGCCGGTATTATCAGAAAGTAGCGCTATTAAGCCAATCAACCCGCCGATAACCGCCCCGACAGTTCCCGGAACCTCATCCCTTTTGGAAGACCCCGATTTTGAAGTGGCCTCGAGTATAGAGGCCATCAGGCCCAGAATCATCCCGAAACAGAGGTTAACCGCGATAATCATAATCGCGTGTTTCCACGAGTAGCTGATATTGTCCCCGGTCGCGAAGGGAAGAAAGCTTGGCCCGATAACAGCAGACAAAGTTGCGAAAAACAAGCCGAAAATAAGCCCCACTCCGGCCCCTGCGAGAACATATAGCGCGAAAGCACCCTTTGGAAGGCCATCTTCAACTTTTTCCTTCGTTGGTTCCGGCTCCGGTTTTTGAAGCAAATCAAAAGCGGATGCAAGCTCGGCCATTCTTCCAGCGACAGTGTTATCGCCCTCAGGAGTTATTATAAGAGTTTCAGCGCCGACAGTGCCGACGCGAACCCCATTACGTAGCGCTATAATGTCCAATGGGCCGTTTTCATTGCCGTCCTCGTCGATAATGTAATAGCCGTCGCGAGGCTTTTTCTTGAGTATCGGCTCGGCAAGTCCGACCGAACTCGCCCCGATGTCAGCATTTGCGGAAACAGCCTCTTTTTTCAAAGATTGCGCGAAGCTATCTTCGTCGATACCAAGAAAACCTTTCGGCAAATCGGAATGTGGAGGAGGCGGAACAGCCTTTCTTTGAGCCTCGAAAACGAATGGCTCTTCGCATTTACGACATTTGACTTTAATTTTCCCTTTCGGGATTTTTTCGGGATCGACAACGTGGCCTGTATTGCAGTTCGGGCACACGACTTTTAGCTTACCATCGGGGAGTTTGCTAATATCGGCTGGTGGAGGAGATTGATTCTGCGGCTTAGAAAGTGTAAACTCAGCACCGCATTTCTTGCATCGGGCTTTCACAGGCTTGTCCGGAATTTTCTCGTCCGGAATCATCGCCCGATTCCCGCATTTTTCGCAAATTATCTCCATTTTCCCTTTCGCCGTTTTAGTTCAAAAAAATATAATTAGCGAGAAATTATTGTCAAGGTTATTTCGCTACGAAATGTAATTTTCTTTTTGCAGTTGAATGATATTTATAGTTTTTTTAGAGAATACTTAAGAAAATTCCTCGATAATACTCAGTATTGCTCAGAAACACAAGTAGTTAGGAAATATTTTTAGCTTAATTATAATTTAAAATTAATTATCAAAAAACCTTTGCACTATTCCATTTGTTCAATTATTTTTATAAGTTGTTCCATCCAAAAAGAGTTTGCCGGAGAGACGCTCGATTATCCGGAAGCATTTCAAACATAATCCAAGGAGCCCTATGGAAGCCAAATCACGAGAAATCGACCTTTCGATATTTCGAGAAAAAATGGCAGGATATGAGCCTGCTCCGGGCCAGGTAATTCCATTGCTTCAGCTCGGACAGGAGCTTTTCGGCTATGTCTCCCCCGGCATTTTCCACGAAATCTCCCTTCACACCGGAGCACCAATCTCGCAAATATACGGGGTTGCGACCTTCTACGCCCAGTTCCGTCTTTCACCGGTCGGAGAGCATATTATAAGGATATGCCACGGCACCGCTTGCCATGTGGCCAATGTAAAACTCATCACCGACGCGATTCAGGACGAGCTGAAGGTAAAAAACGGCGAAACCACCGAAGACGGCAAGTTCACACTCGAGCTGGTCAGCTGTCTCGGATGCTGTTCATTAGCGCCTGTTATCATGGTCGATGACGACACTCACGGCCGTTTGACCCCAGACAAGGCTCGGCAGGTAATCAGACAATATCGGGAGGAATCGTGAGACAGATTATTGTTGGAATGGGCACCTGCGGAGTCGCGGCGGGCGCGGACAAGGTTTACAAAGCTTTAAAAAAAGCTATCGAAGATAAAGGAATATTCGACAGGGTGCGCCTTAGCGAAACCGGATGTATCGGAATGTGTTTCCGCGAAGCGTTGGTCGAAGTCCGCGAGGAGGACGGCGGAAGCGTGCTCTACGGCGATGTCGATCCCGAACGGGCAATCGAGATTCTCGAAAAACACGCCCTCGGCGGCGAGCCGATAAGCGAGTGGATTGTGCGCGGCGAAGGCTTCCAATGCCCCGATGACAGCCTTTTCACACATCAGGAGCGAATAGTTCTGCGCAACTGCGGAGTTATCGACCCCGAATCTTTTGATGAATACATCGCGTCCGGCGGCTACATCGCCCTCGAAAAGACTCTCAAAGAGATGTCTCCGGACGATGTCATTTCTGAGATGGAGAAATCCGGTCTTCGCGGACGAGGCGGCGGCGGTTTCCCCACCGGTTTCAAATGGAAACTCACCAAAAATCAGAAATCGGATAAAAAATATATCATCTGCAACGCCGACGAGGGCGACCCGGGCGCGTTTATGGACAGATCGACCCTCGAAGGCGACCCCCATGCGGTTTTGGAGGGTATGGCAATCTGCGCATACGCTGTTGGCGCGGACGAAGGCTACATTTACTGCAGAGCCGAATACCCTAAAGCGGTCAAGCGACTGAAAAAGTCGATTAAGGAGGCCGAAAAGCGCGGATTTCTCGGAAAAAATATCCTCGGCACCGGCTTTTCGTTGGATCTTCATGTCAAAGAGGGCGCGGGGGCCTTTGTTTGCGGCGAGGAGACCGCGCTCATCGCTTCCATCGAGGGAAAACGCGGGATGCCGAACATCCGCCCGCCATATCCCTCGGAAAGCGGCCTCTGGGGCAAACCCACCAATAATAACAATGTCGAGACCTACGCAAACGTCCCCTGGATTATCCGCAACGGCGCAGGCGAATACGCCAAACACGGCACGGAAAAATCCAAGGGCACGAAGGTTTTCGCGCTGGCTGGAAAAATAGTCCGGGGAGGGCTAATCGAGGTGCCGATGGGAATGACAATCCGCGAGGTTATCTTCGATGTCGGCGGCGGAATCCCCGGCGGGAAACGCCCCAAAGCGGTGCAAATCGGCGGCCCCTCGGGCGGATGTATCCCCGAATCGCTCTGGGATACGCCAATCGATTATGATTCAATCAATTCCACCGGTGCGATTATGGGTTCCGGCGGCCTCGTCGTGATGGACGAAACCACGTGCATGGTCGATGTCGCACGGTTCTTTCTCGAATTTACCCAGCGTGAAAGTTGCGGCAAATGCACTTTCTGCAGAGTCGGCACGAAGCGGATGCTCGAAATGCTCGAAAAAATCTGCAACGGCGAAGGCGAAGAAGGCGACATCGAAAAGCTGGAGGACTTGTCGCACAAAATCATTGAGACAAGCCTCTGCGGCCTCGGTCAGAGCGCACCGAACCCTGTTTTAACCACATTGAAATATTTCCGAGACGAATATGAGACGCATGTATTCGATAAAAAATGTCCGGCGGGAGTATGCAAGGCGTTGATACACTATGAGATAGAACCGGAAGCCTGCATCGGTTGCACACTTTGCGCAAAAAAATGTCCCGTATCCGCAATTTCGGGAGAACGCAAAGCAGTGCACGTTATAGATCAGGAAAAATGCACTAAATGCGGGATCTGCATCGATGTCTGCCCCGTAAATGCTGTGAAGGTGGTATAAAATGGTCGAAATCAAACTTACGATAAACGGCAAAACTGTAGCAGTCCCCGAGGGGACGACGATTCTCGAAGCCGCTCGTTCTGCGGGTTTCGACGATATTCCAACACTGTGCCACGACGACCGGTTGAAACCCTACGCGAGCTGTTTCCTTTGTGTAGTCGAACAGGAGGGACGTAAAAACCTTCTGCCGAGCTGTGCAACGCCGGTTTACGAGGGCATGGTCATTCACACGGACAGCCCGAAGGTGCGTGAAGCCCGTAAAGCCGCGCTGGAACTGCTTTTGTCGAACCACTACGCCGACTGTATCGCGCCATGTCAGCTCAAATGCCCCAGCAACGTGGATGTGCAGGGCTACATCGCCCTAATCGCCGCGGGGGAGCATCGCGAGGCGGTGCGGCTTATCAAAGAGGACAACCCATTCGTCGCCACATGCGGACGAGTCTGCACGCGCCCCTGTGAGGACGAATGCCGACGCAACATCTTCGATGACCGCGTCAGCATCGACTTCCTGAAACGGTTCGCCAGCGACAAAAACGAGTCGAGCGCGGATACTTATCATTCAAAAGCCGGAGAGATTACCGGCAAGAGGGTCGCTGTCGTCGGCGCGGGGCCGGCGGGGCTGACATGTGCGTATTATCTCGCTGAACGCGGCCATCAGGTCGAGGTCTTCGAGGCGATGGAAAAGGCCGGCGGAATGCTCCGTTACGGTATCCCTACCTACCGTCTTCCTGACGATGTCCTCGACGCTGAAATAGAAAAAATCACCGAACTCGGTGTGAAGATTAATTATAACAAATCTCTCGGCAAGGACTTCTCATTGCAGGATCTCAAGCGCGACTACGACTCGGTTTTTGTGGGCATTGGCACGCAGGAAAACCGTCCGATGGAAATCGAGGGGGAGGACACAATCGAGGGTTTCATCGGCGGAGTGCGCTTTCTCGAAAGATGTCAAAAAGAATGTGAACTGCGTCTTGGGGGCAAGGTTGTCGTCATCGGCGGCGGAAACACCGCTATCGACTGCGCACGGACTTCTCTTCGCCTCGGCGCGGACGAGGTAACGCTGGTCTATCGCAGAGCGCGCAAACAGATGCCCGCCCTGGATATCGAGGTCGATGAGGCCGAAAAGGAGGGGGTAAAATTCCGTTTGCTCGCGGTTCCGGTGCGTGCAATCGCCGACGACAACGGCAGGCTGAAAGCCCTCGAGTGTATCGAAATGACACTGGGCGAACCGGACGCCTCCGGACGCAGACGCCCAGTGCCAAAGGAAGGGAGCGAGTTCATTATCGAGTGCGATTGGGCAATCGCCGCAATCGGCCAGATTATGGACGAGGAATGTATCGCCGGAGAACCTGATGAATGCCGCCCGGAACTCAACCGCTGGCGCACCTTCGAAGCCGACATGGACACCGGCGCGACCAACATCGAGGGAATTTTCGCCGGCGGCGACGATGTTACCGGCGCCGCGACCGCAATCGAAGCCATAGCCGCAGGGAAAAAAGCCGCCTATGCCATGCATCACTATATGACCCAGGGCGAAATCAAGGCCATCCCCGGCGAGTTCATCAGCAAAAAAGACATTTGGGGAAAACCGCCCGAGGAGGAGTTTTCGCAGTTCGAAAAGTCCGAAAGAAAACATTTGCAGGAACTTCCGGTCGAAGAGCGCTTGAAAAGTTTCACCGAGGTCGAGACCGGAATGGCCGACGAAGACGCCGAATTTGAAGTAACACGTTGTCTCGAATGCGGTTGCGCCAGCGTTTTTACCTGCGAGCTGAAACGACTTTCCACCGAATACGCCATCGATGTCGAAAGATACCTCGGCGGGTTGTCGAAATTCGACCCGGACGACCGCCATCCCTTCATTCGCCTCGACCAGAACAAGTGCATTCTTTGCGGAAGATGTGTGCGAATCTGTTCCGATGAGGTCGTGGGGCGCAATGTCTATGGTTTTGTCAACCGGGGTTTTGTAGCGGCGATTCGTCCGGAGCTTGAAAAGCCCCTCATAGAAACCGATTGCGAGAGTTGCGGAATGTGCATTTCCGCATGCCCAACCGGCGCGATTGAGTTTAAGGCTTTCACGCCTAAACCCGGGCCGTGGATTCTGGAATGGACGGACTCCGTATGCGGGTTCTGTTCGATAGGGTGCGAGCTTAAAATCGGAAAAATAGGCACTTCTCTGATCGAGATAGGAATTCCCGAGGACGGCTACGCTTGTTTCCGCGGGCGTTTCGGGGCGAGTTTCATTCAGAGCGACGATAGAATACGCAGAGCGACTGTCGATGGCTCAGAAGTCGAAATCGATGAGGCCATCGAAGCCATCACTAAGGAAATAGAAAAGTATGATGCCGCCAAAATCGCCCTCCTCGTATCGCCGAGACTGCCGCTGGAGGACATCGCTATGGCGAAAAAGCTCGCCGAATGTATCGGCACCGAGCTTGTCGGCTCGATAACCCACACAACACGGCTCGAATATGACGGCATGGAGATTTCCACCGGCGATTTCGCCGATCTTGCTGTTTCCGACGCCATCCTCCTAATCGACGGTGCGGTCGAGACAACCCATCCGGTGGTGGGATTCCGAATCAACAAGGCGCATTTCGACGGCGCGAAACTTATCGCGGTTGGACCGAACGAATCGAAATTCGACCGCACCGCCGATTTGCGAATTCGCAATAAACGCGGAACCCACTCTGCCCTTCTCGGCGCGCTCTCCGGCGATTTCGACATCGTCAAAGCCTCTGAAATGGCGGGTATTGAAGTAAATATAATCGAGAAAATAGCGGAAAACCTCGGTTCGGCGGAAAAACCGGTGATAATCTACTCTGCGGAAGACACGCCTGTCGCGAGTTTTGGCGACCGTGCCCTAATCGCGAAAATCGCGGAAAGATTTGGCGCGAAGGTGATTCTAATCTCCGGCGAATCGAACGCCCTCGGCCTCAAAGCGATTCTCGGCAAGTCGAAAAAACTATGCGATGCGGTAAGTAACGGCGAGATCGAAGCCGCGATTTCCTTCGGTGAAGACCCCGAAGGCTTTAACGAAGGCGCACTGGGCAGAATCATTGCTGTCGCGGATTTCCTTCCGACCAAAACTACCGAAACCGCGAAAATAGTCCTTCCGCTGACCGCTTTCGGCGAGATCGAGGGAACCTTCGTCAATACTCTCGGCGAGATGAACGAGACGAACCCCGCCTTCGCCGCGCCCCACGGAATGCAGAATAGCGAACTACTGGCGAAAATCTGCACAGCGATGGGATTTGCCGATACCGATTTCGACATTCCCCTTAAACTGCCCTCGAATAAGTCGGAATATACCATCGACAAGGCATGGTTCGAGATTTCCCCTCCACGAGCGATTCCGGGGGATTCCCTCTCGCGATACATCGCTAAGCTAAAGCGGGAAAACAAGATAGCAAATTAAGGGCAATCACATAAAAGACGAAAAGCGCTCCGAACAAAAGAGCGCTTTTCGCTTTATCTAACAGGGGAGTTAGTTTGTTTCGATTCGATAGGGCATTATTGCAAGAGGTTCTCCCGGCACGAATAGCGTTGCGGCCTCAAAAACAGGGGCGAGTGCCTCGTTTATTTGTTTCGGAAGTGGCGATTTGATTTTTGGCGCGGAAAGCTCGATCGCAAACTCAAAGAAGCTTTTCTCCGCAGGATATGTCTTGATTCCAACCTCTTTCGGATCGACACCGGCCATTTTCGCGGCGACATCGATGACCTCCGAAAGACCGGCGATTCTGTCCACAAGACCGACCTCGACAGCATCTTTGCCATGCCAGATACGGCCTTGGGCGAGGTATTGCATGGAATCAACAGAAATCCCTCTGCCCTCGGCGGCTTTTCCAGCGAAATCGTCGTAAATTTTGCTGATCATCCTTCCAAAGGCCTCATACCCAACCTCGTCCATACCCTTATACAGCGTGAACTGGTTTGATAAAGCCCCACGGTTAACAGAATCCACCGTTATTCCGGCCCACTCGAATAAATTCTCGAAATAAGCCTTCATAAAAATGACTCCGATAGAGCCGGTTATTGTGTTAGGATCGCAGAAAATCGAGTCTGCGGCCATGCTGATATAATAGCCTCCGCTGGCCGCTGTTCCGCCCATACTAACAATCACGGGCTTCTTTTTCTTCGCCTCGATAACCGATTTCCAAATTATGTCGCTCGCCAAAGCGCTTCCGCCCGGAGAATCGACACGAAGGACGATTGCCTCGACCTTGTCGTCTTCCGCCGCGTCGTCGATAGCCTTCGAGAAAGTCTCCGAGCCTATAGATTCTGAACCTCCAAAGGGATTCGGCGTTTCGGATTTGCCGGTATGAATCGAGCCGAGACCATAGATAACGGCGATTTTCTTTTTACCGTCGAGAAGTTTACGTGCACTTGCATAGCTTCCCGGGCCAATCTTCCGCGTTTTGTCATCGCCGGTCAAATTCTCGATTATCTTCTCGAAATCCTGCGGATAGATTAGCGAATCGACCAAGCCCCACTCGAGAGCTTCATCGCCGTAAAAGACGCCATAATCGACCATCGCGAGCACAGAATCAAGCGGAAAACCGCGTCTTTCAGCAATATTGTCCACCCAGCCGTAGTAGAGACCGTCCAACAACCGAACGAGGGTTTCCTTGTAAGGCGCGGAAAACTTTTTGTTCACGAACATCTCCGAAGCGCCCTTGAAATCGCCGAGTTGGATAACATCCCAACCGACCCCGATTTTCTCCGAAGTCCCCGCGAAAAACATCGGCGCAATCGACATTCCGAGGAACATAACCTCGCCGCTGGGGGTCATATAGATTGTGTCCGCCAACGAAGCGAGAAGATATCCGCCCATGCTCGCGTTATCGAAATAGGCGTAAACCGGTTTTCCCGATTTTTTGAACTTCTTGATAGCCTCGGCGACCTCATCGGTTTGAGCAAACCGAAGCGACAAACCGGGCGTTTTTATCGCCATTGCATTGATATTCGCATCATCGCCTGCCGACTCGATTGCCTTAATAAGCGAGATTAAGCTTTCCTTGCGTTTAATTTTGAACCCTTGGAAATCATAACCGCTCTTTTCCGGGTAATTCCTCGAAAAATCGACAACGAGAACCGATCCGCTTTTCACCTTCGGCACCGAGCCGGAGATAAGCTTCTTCTGAAGATAAACCATCGAAGCCATCAGCCCGAAGATCACTACGAGCACGATTGCGATGATTATTAAGGTCTTTTTCATTTTGAACCACCTTGTATAAATTTCTTTCGACATTGGCAAGATAAGCATTTAATACAAAATGTCAAGCCCTTTTTACATTTTGTTTCAATTTTATAACGGCGCTATTTGAGAATTCTCTTGAAATATTTGTCTTTCAATATATTATGTATCGTTTTATATGAGCACACAAGCCTACATAGCAATATCGGTTTTCCTCGCGGCCTATATTCTGATTTCCTCCGAGAAAATTCATCGGACGAAGGTTGCGGTGTTTGCGGCGGTTTTGATGATTGTCTTCGGTATCATTTCGCAGTCGCAAGCCGTAGCGAACATTGATTTTAATACTATCTTCCTGCTGATGGGAATGATGATTATTGTCAATATCACGCGCGAGACCGGGTTCTTCGAATATATTGCTATAAAAGGTGTCCGCGGTGCGAAAGGTCGCCCATGGCGTCTGCTTGTTATGTTCTCGCTGTTGACCGCACTCGTTTCAGCCTTTTTGGATAATGTAACAACAGTTCTGCTTTTCACCCCGATTATGATTTTCATCGCGGACGCTCTTCGAGTGAAGGTCTTTCCCTATCTCGTCGCGTTGATTATCTCGGCTAATATCGGTGGAATGGCAACCCTCATCGGTGCGCCGCCAAACATTATGATAGGCACCGCCGCCGAATTAACCTTCAATGATTTTCTTATCCACATTTTCCCGATAACCATCTTAATTTTCTTAGCCAACCTCGGATTTCTCAAACTCGCTTTCAAAAAAGAGCTGGGTTCTAAACCGGTCAAAGATGCCGTTAAAATGGATCCATCACGCGCGATAAAGGACAAAAAACTTCTGGCGAAATGCCTTGCGGTCTTAGCGGCTACAATCCTCGGTTTCGCACTACATAACCTTCTCGGGCTTCACCCGGCGACAGTCGCTATTGCGGGGGCATCTTTGCTGATGCTCATAGTGCCCGGTAATCCAATCGAATACCTCGAAAAAATCGAATGGAATTCGCTGTTTTTTTTCGCAGGTTTATTTATAATGGTAGGTGGATTAGAGACGTCCGGCGTGATCATGAGCCTATTCAAATGGATTGTCTCCAAGACGGACAACGTTCTAATCCTCTCGGGCGGATTGCTTTGGGGCGGCTCTTTGATATGCAGTTTCCTGGATAACATCCCCTTCACCGCAATGATGATACCCCTCGTCGAAAAGCTCGCAATTCATCTTGGCGACCCCTCCGCGACAAAAGCTCTATGGTGGGCTATGGCGATAGGTGTGAACATAGGCGGAAACGGCACGATTATTGCGGCCAGCCCAAATGTTGTTGTCTCAGGAATCGCTGAACAATCGAAACATAAGATCACATTTGGGATGTATTTCAAATATGGTTTTCTATCCGTTGTGATGTCTGCGATTTTAGGAACGATTTATGTTTTTATTAGATACCTTATTTAGGACGGTCAGAAGAAAATGAAAATTTTGGAGGGAATCGGGGTTTCCCCCGGAATAGCTATCGCGCAGGCTTTCCGTATTGAACGAGGGGAGATTACCGTCGAGAACGGAAAAATCTTCGAACAACAGGTAGATAGCGAATTGGAGCGGTTTAGAACCGCTGTCCGCAAATCAAAAGACCAGCTTGTCCAAATTCAAGCGAGTGTCGCAAAAACAATGGGCGAAGACTCCGCCGCGATTATCGAAACCCAGATAATGTTGCTGTCCGACGTCTCGGTCATCGATGAAACCGAAGAAGTCATACGTAAACACCTTTTTAGCGCGGAATCCGCTTTCGATAAGGTAATTAGCAAGGGAATCGAGGTCCTCGACTCTCAGGACGACCCGATTATGGCCGACCGCGCACACGACCTTCGCGATGTCCGAAGGCGCGTGCTGTCGAATCTTCTCGAACTCAGCCATCATGTAATCAGAGACGTCGCCGAGGATAGAATCCTTGTGGTTCAGCATCTGGCGCCATCCGAGACGGCGCATCTTTTCCACAACAGGTTCATCGGCATCGCCCTCGAAATGGGAGGAACTACCTCCCATGTTGCCATTATGACACGCACAATGGAGATTCCATGCGTTATTGGTCTCGACGGCGTTACCGATCATATCGCAACCGGGGATTTAGTCATCATCGACGGCTCCAACGGCAAAGTTGTGATAAACCCGACCGAGGAAATTCTCGCGGTCTATCGCGAAATGCAAAAAGCCAAACAGCGCCGCAAAGAATGGATATCGAAATATATCAACGAAAAGGCGGTTACGACCGACAACCACAAAGTATCGGTGGGCTCGAACATCGAGCTTCCCGGCGAGGTCGATTCTGTTCTCAAATACAACTCGGACGGCGTCGGGCTTTTCCGCACGGAGCTTCTTTATACTCGCTCCTCAAGCCTTCCGGGCGAAGAAGAACAAACACGCGTCTATCGCTCTCTCGCCGACAAAATCAACCCCAACCCCTTGATTATCAGAACCTTCGATATCGGCGGCGATAAATTTTCCGAGATACTCGGAACCCCCTTCGAACCGAACCCTTTTCTCGGATGGAGAGCTATCCGCATAGGCCTTTCTCGCCCGCGCATTCTAAAAACGCAGATTCGGGCAATCCTCCGCGCGGCTCATAATCGCAATGTTAAAATGATGTTCCCGATGATCTCGAATGTAGATGAGGTGAGGCTCGCAAACCAATTGGTTCAGGAATCCAAAGAAGAGCTTAGAGAGGAAGGCCTCGAATATCATGACAACCTCGAGGTCGGGATCATGGTCGAGGTGCCCAGCGCGGCGCTTCTTTCCCGCGAGATGGCGACATTGGTCGATTTCTTCTCGATCGGCACAAACGATCTCGTGCAATATACCCTCGCAGTTGACCGCGGGAACCAACGAATCAGCCATCTTTACCAGAGTTTCAATCCGGCGGTGCTACAGCTGATACACAAAACAATCGTGTCTGCTCATCAGGAGGGGATTTGGTGCGGCCTTTGCGGCGAAATCGCGGCGGATCCGCGTGCTACAATTCTTTTGGTGGGTCTTGGAATCGACGAACTATCGGTAAATCCGCCCTCGGTGCCGAAAATAAAGGGCATTATCCATTCAATCAGCCGAAAAGATGCTCGGAAAATCGCCGATGATTGTCTTAGGCTTTCCTCCCACGACGAGGTCGTCGCCTATCTCGACCAAAAGGCCTCGGAATTTCTTCCGGACGAGTTTTTCGAGGGGTATTCGAAGATACTTTAACCGGCTTGAAAACCAATACACGGCAATTTGAGCGCTATATAAATAGTAAAAGGGCGACACGAGTCGCCCTTTTTGTGTTTTAATTGTGCGATTATTCCCTAAAATGGGACATCGTCCTCGGTCTCGCCAAAATCCGAAGGCGGCGGTTCAGGCGGTGCGGGTTTGCGGCTTCCGCCTCCACTGGAGGAATGTGAGCCTTTCTCTCCCCACTCCAGAAGCTGGAGGTTCCATGCGACAACTTCCACACTTACCCGTTTCTGTCCGTTTCTATCCTCCCAATTCCTTCTTTGGAGCTCTCCTTCGACGAAAACTAACCTGCCCTTTTTGGCATATTCAGCCATAAATTCCGCGGTTTTCCCCCAGCATATGACATCGTGCCAGGTAGTTTCCTCACCCCAGTTGCCGTCTTTGCCCTTTTTACGCTTGTTTGTGGCCAAAGTGAAACTCGTAACCGCGGTTCCGGACGGCGTATATCTCATCTCCGGGTCCTGCCCGAGACGTCCGATAAGAAATACTTTGTTGAACATAATACCTCCAATTTATCCTCGCGAAGGGGCTTCTCCTAAGGCCATCCGCGTAATTCTATCAACCAACTCGCTGAAACCGACACCGGCCGCTTTCGCCGCCATCGGCACTAATGACAACGATGTCATCCCCGGAAGGGAATTGATTTCCAAGCAATAGATTTTTTCGCCATCAAAGCGAAAATCCGCTCGGGCGTAATGTCGAAGACCGAACAACCCAAAAACGCGCTCGGAAACCTCTTTTAGCTCAGATGTAACCGATGAGGGAACCTGCGCCGGACAAATATATTCGCTGGCTCCGGAGGTGTATTTGTGCTCGAAATCGTAGAAACCCTTTTTCGGGATTATCTCCACCGGCGGAGTGTCCAACCCCTCTATCACCGCGAAAGTCAGTTCCCTGCCGGGAATATATTCCTCGAAAAGCAGTTTTCGGTCGTATTT
>Ga0334886_1000355_pt1 | contig 73447 bp, 84 predicted proteins | sample GraSluR1_MG_9_FD_207232 | JGI IMG/M metagenome (GOLD analysis project Ga0334886, IMG submission 207232) | Sludge microbial communities from methane-producing bioreactor in Wageningen University, Netherlands - Granular Sludge_27_06-R1 | ecosystem: Engineered > Bioreactor > Anaerobic >... | reverse complement strand
GGTTCCTCAGTGCCAAGTCATTCCCCAAGATGATGAACGAATACCTAAAGTATTATGAATAGAACTTACATTGAAACCCTCACCTTATAAGATCGGTAGGGGTAAAAATTATTTTTCTAAAAAAAAATTTATTCTGAAAAATTTTATCCAAATATAATTATTTCTAAATGGAGAACCACCAATGGACATACAAAGACCACGAGGCACGAGAGATTTTCTTTTTGAAGAAATGAAGGAGAGAAAAGAGATAGAAACCACCCTAAGGAGGGTGTTTGAGACTTATGGATATGGGGAGATTAAAACCCCACTGTTTGAAGATCTGGCCCTTTTCACCAAGAAATCAGGGGAAGGAATTGTGGAACAGATATACAACTTCCAGGATAAAGGGGGAAGGGACCTGGCACTCCGGCCGGAGCTAACTGCCCCGGTAGCCCGGTTATACATCAACGAACTGCAAAAAAGTCCCAAACCACTGAAGATGTACTACTTCGGGAGTTGTTTCCGCTATGAAAGACCCCAGAAGGGCCGGTGGAGGCAGTTCTGGCAGATGGGATGTGAACTCATCGGGGGAAAATCCCCCGAGTCTGAAGCAGAGATCATCACCATGGCCGCCCACTCACTGGAAGAACTGGGACTTACAGACTTCGAGATACACATCGGAAACCTGGGGATAATAAGGGGGATACTGGACCAGGCAGATGTTGAAAAGGGAGTCCAGGACATCATCATGGCCATAATAGATAAAGGTGAAATCGATGAGCTGCTTAAGACATTAAATGAGCTTAAAATTGATCCTAAAACCAGTGAAATACTCCTCACCCTGGTTGGCCTGGTGGGCCACCGGGAAATAATAAAGGAAGCATCTGAAGTTATAAAGGACAGCCCCGAGTCAGTTGAAGCACTGGAAGAACTGGAGGAACTCCTGGATATACTGGAGGCCTTTGGTTTCAGTAATTACACCGTGAACCTGGGTATAGCCCGTGGTCTGGACTATTACTCCGGGATCGTGTTTGAAATTTACGCACGCAGCTTGGGAGCTCAGAAACAAATAAGCGGTGGGGGAACATATAATCTAATAGAGATATTCGGCGGTGAGAAAGTGGAATCCACCGGGTTCGCCTTTGGATTCGATCGCCTAGTGGAATGTGTCAGACTATGTGAAGGGGCTAAATCCCTACCGAAAACTGTGGACGTCTATGTGGCACCCATATCCAAAGAACTAAAACTTAAAGCCTTTGAAGTAGCCCAGATACTCAGAAAAAACAGTATCAAAACCGAAGTGGACCTGATGGGCCGGAAACTGAAGAAGATACTCTCCCTGGCCAACAACCTGCAGGCTGATTATGTGATCCTGGTTGGGGAAAGGGACCTGGAGGAGGGTAAAGTAACGGTGAAGGATATGGAGTCTGGCAAGCAGGAACTGGTGGAGATTGAAAGTTTAGCCCAGGAAATTAAGGAGCTACTTAAAGCAGACTAATATTAAAAAGTATCGATTAAAATGAATATTCCAGAATTAAATTTCAGACTCAAGGTGAATGGTGAAGACCTTATCATCGCCGTGGTACAGGATCACAAAACAAGTGAGGTGCTCATGGTCGCCTTTATGAACCAGGAAGCATTGAAGAAGACAGTTGAAACTGGTAACGCCCATTACTGGAGCACATCCCGTGGTAAGTTATGGTTGAAGGGTGAAAGCTCCGGACACCTGCAGAAGGTCCAGGAGATATTAACTGACTGCGATGAAGATGCGGTGATACTCAAGGTTAAGCAGGAAGGCGCCGCCTGTCATAAAGGTTATTATTCCTGCTTTTACCGGGAATTATCCAAAGAAAATGATGATATTAACTTGAAAATCGTTAAAGAAAAGGTGTTCCAGCCGGAAGATGTTTATGGAGAGAAGTAAGATGAAGATAGTTCCGGATACCAGTGTGATTGTGGATGGCAGAATCACCAAGATAGTGCAGGACCAGGAATTCACTGGATGTGAAGTGATAATACCAGAAGCAGTGATAGCTGAACTGGAAAATCAAGCCAATAAAGGAAGAGAAACCGGATTCAATGGTCTGGAAGAGCTTAAAAACCTGCAGAAACTCTATACTGATGGTGAGATTTCTTTGATGTACGTGGGGAGAAGACCCACCCTGGAAGAGATATCCCTGGCCCGTGGCGGTGAGATAGATGCCATGATCAGGGACACTGCCGGAGACCACGATGCAATACTGGTGACCAGTGACAAGGTGCAGAAGGAAGTGGCCGAAGCACAGGGACTGGAAGCAATTTACCTCAAACAGGAAATGGTCGGATACAAAGACCTGGAAATCGGGAAGTACTTCGACGACGACACCATGTCCATCCATCTCAAGGAGAACGTGGTGCCCCTGGCAAAGAAGGGCACTCCAGGTAATATAAAGCTGGTCAAGGTAGGTAAAAAACCCCTTAGAAGAATTGAAATCGAGAAGATGAGCCGGGAAATCGTGGAGAGAGCCAAAAGCGACTTTAAAAGCTTCGTTGAAATAGAGATGGAAGGAGCCACGGTGATCCAGTTCAGGGAATACCGAATATCCATAGCCAAGCCACCATTTTCCGATGGAATGGAAATTACAGTGGTAAGGCCAGTGGCCAGAGTCTCCCTGGAAGATTACCAGTTACCGGATAAACTTTTGGAACGTTTACGTGACACTGCCAAGGGCGTGTTAATAGCAGGGCCACCGGGGGCGGGTAAAACCACCTTCGCCCAGGCAGCTGCTGACTTCTACAGCAAAGACTTAGGGGCCATAGTGAAGACCATGGAATCACCCCGTGACCTGCAGGTAGGAGATGATGTAACCCAGTATGCTCCATTAGAGAAGGATATGGGTAAAACAGCAGATATTCTGCTCCTGGTCCGTCCTGATTACACCATCTATGATGAACTCCGTAAAACCAAGGACTTCCGGATATTCGCGGATATGAGGCTTGCCGGGGTGGGTATGATTGGAGTGGTACATGCCACCAGGCCCATAGATGCCATTCAGAGGATCATTGGCCGGGTGGAGCTGGGAATGATCCCCTCTATTATCGACACCACCATATTCATCCACGACGGAGAGGTGGCCGCGGTATACGATGTCTCCCTCACGGTGAAGGTGCCCACCGGTATGGTGGAGGCAGACCTGTCCCGTCCAGTGATAGAAATCAGGGACTTCCTGAACGGTGACCTGAAGCACGAAATCTACACTTACGGTGAACAGACCATCGTCATGGAGGTAAGTCCCACCAAATTCCAGAAGACACCCATCCAGAAGATAGCTGAGAGGGAGATCACACAGGAAATCAAACGGAGAATACCCCAGGCCACGGTAGATGTGGATATGAAGTCAGATAAACGGGCCACGGTCTGGATAGACGAGAAGAACATCCCCAAATTAATTGGTAAGAAGGGTAAAACCATCGATGATGTGGAAAAGAAGCTGGGTATCAACATAGGCGTGGAATCCCTGCAATCCCGCGCCCGGGAAGAGGAAGTTTCCAGTGTGGATGTGGAAATTGCTGGAAATTACGTGGTCTTGAATTTTGATAAAGAGTTTGTAGGAACACCCTTCGATATCCTGGTTGATGAAGATTACCTCTTCACTGCAACCGTGGGTAAAAAAGGAAATATAAAGATTAAAAAGGACATAGAACTGGCCAAAATCATACTAGATGCCTTGAAGCAGAACAGACCCATACTGGCCAGGTTAAGGAATGAATAAAGTTCAAACGGACGATTATCATGAAGATCAGCATCTCCACCCTACCATATTACCCCCAACCCCTGGAAGAGATCCTGGACATCTTAACTGAGTTAAATCAGGGGCACTGTGAAATTATAAACGAGTATCCCCACGATAACCTGGACTGCGATGTTTTAAACTCATACGATATAGAGTACACCATACACGCCCCCTTATCTGATATGAACGTGGCATCCCACAACCAGCGTATAAGAAATTCTTCGGTGGCTGAAATCAAGAAATCCATGGATACAGCCAGTAAATTAGGCTCAGAAGTGGTGGTGGTCCATCCGGGCCATACTCCCATCCTGGGGCGTAAATTAACCACGAAGATCATGGATTACAACCTGGAATCACTGCGGGAATGTTCCGGGTACGCCCGGGAAGTGGGGGTTTACATGTGCGTGGAGAACATGCCAGACATAGAAGGCCTGCTCTTTAAAGACTTAAATGAATTGGAAGAATTAATACTGGATATAGACGCTTATATGACATTAGATGTTGGCCATGCCCATAACAACGGTTTCAGTGTGGAGGATATGCTTAAATATTCCCGTATAAATCACATCCACCTTTCAGATAATGACGGCTCCTACGACAGCCACCAGGCCCTGGGAAATAACAACGATAACAATGGTTTAGACTTTAATGCCTTATTCGATGGCCTTAAAAAAGTTAAATTTGACGGTCAACTGGTGGTGGAAGTGGAAGAACCATCCGCTGTAGAAGAAAGCATCGACTATCTCACCAACCATTTAGATACCAGTGTTTTCAAAGCCTAGAATTTCATATTAAAAAACTCTTTTTAGGTGTAAGTGCATGTTTGAGGCAATTTTAGCTGATCATAATATTTATTTATTCTATTTAATCAACGGCGGCCTTGAAAATTCCTTCTTTAATTTAATCATGCCTCTTTTAACCAATTTTGGTAATTTTTTTGTCTGGGCCATCATATGCCTTTTAATCTATCTTTTTGGGGGTAGACTCGGCAGGGAAGTGGCCGTGCTTGGCCTACTCGCCCTTATTTTAAGCAATGTACTGGTGATCCTGTTGAAGTTCATTATAGCTGAGCCCAGACCCTTCTTAGCCCTACCCAACGTTGACTTGTTAACCCCTGAAAGTGGAAGTTCTTTCCCTTCAGGACACACAGCATCCGTTTTTGCTGCTGCAACAGCGATTGGACTAAAATATCATCAAAAAGCTAAGGGAAAAAAGTACTGGTTGATCTATCCCCTTCTCCTCTTTGCCATGGCGGTAGGATTCTCCCGGATCTATGTGGGAGTGCATTATCCCTATGATGTAATAGTTGGAGCCCTACTCGGAGTGATATGTGCTTTGATAATCCTGAAATATGAAGATAAAATTCTTTACAGTAAAATAGCCCATACAATACGTATAAATAAGATTTTAGAATTTAAACCCCGGGATAAATTGAGGAGAATATTTAATAAAACCAATTGAATAATGTTCAAATTTAAACCACCTAATCGAGCAAAAATATAGACTATTAATCTGCTAAAATTTAAAAAAAGAGTGGAAATAAGTAGCTGTATACATTGACCCTTAGTGGAGGCGGTTAATTCCATTTTAAGTCTGTACTGCTACCCGTTGGAATTAAAAATGTTTCTTAAGACGAATTTGAAGATCAATATTGATCTTAATGATGAAAATATTGTGATATCTCCAACGATTTCCACTGATAATCTATCAGGTATTAATAGTATATATATGTTTTTATATGGAGGAGTTTTTTTTGTGATTTGATTTAGGTAAGTTATGTGATGGGAACACTCTGTCAATTTATTGCCCACTCCAGTTGGTTAGATCAATATAAAAAATCATTTTATGACCTTATAAAATCAAAACAGAAGCATATAACATTTAAAAATAAAAAAATTGGTGCAACTATGTATGTTTTTTGTTTCCAGTGTTCACAGTACACCGATTCCTAAAGTAACTCCAAATAAAATAATCAAATTCCTTAAATATATCGTTATTTAAAATTAACATTAACTAAAAAATTTAGGGAGAGTTCTTCTTATGAAAATCGCAATAGTAGGCGGGACTGGAGATCAAGGCTTGGGATTAGCATTAAGATTTGCAAAGGCAGGTGAAGAGGTAATAATTGGCTCTAGAGATGTTAAAAAAGCATTAAATGCGGTGAACTTGGTTAAAAAAATGATCAAGGAAGAGATAAACAACATTCAAGCAGCCACCAATAGTGAAGCGGCTCAAGAAGGAGATATCGTTCTTCTAACCGTGCCTTTACAGGCCCAGATGGCAACCCTCAGCAGCATAAAGGATGATGTAGAAGGGAAAATAATAGTAGATGCAACAGTCCCCCTGGAAAGCTGTATAGGCGGTTCCCCAGTCCGATTCGTTAACGTATGGGAAGGTTCTGCCGTGGAAAGAACTGCAGAATTCCTGAAGGACAAAAATGTCCAGGTGATATCCGCCTTCAACAACATCAGCGCAGCCTCACTCACCAACATAGATTCAGAAGTGGACTGTGACTGCCTGATATCCGGAGAAGATGAAGAAGCAAAGACACTGGTAATGGAACTTGCCGAAAAGATACCCGGTGTCAGATCCATCGACTGTGGAGGTCTGGAAAACGCCCGTATAGTGGAAAAGATCACACCCTTATTGATAAACCTGAACATCAGAAACAGGATAAAACTGGCGGGAATAAGGATCACCGGTCTTTAATCGGAACATCTTTAACCATAACCAGATAATTCTATTATTATAATCTAAAATTTAAAACTTTGAGGCGGTTAAAACATATGGAGTACATAAAAAGAACAGCCCAGGAAATAACCAAACACGCCCTGGCAGTTATAGGCCAGATAGACAAGGTCCAGAAGGATAAGATGATAGAAACCATCATAAATTCTGACGCCACCTTCATCGTGGGCAGTGGAAGGTCAATACTCATTGGAAAAGCCTTTGCCATGCGCCTGATGCACCTTGGCTTCACCGTGTACGTGGTAGGAGATGTAACCACCCCTGCCATAAAGGAATCCCACTGCCTCATTGCCATATCGGGATCTGGTGAAACCAAGCTGGTAACCACCGCCGCCCACACTGCACAGGAAATTGGGGCAACAGTGGTGGGTATAACCACCAATCCCAATTCCACGCTGGGAAAATACATTGATGTTAATGTAAACATAGACAGTAAGTCTAAGGAACCATGGGAACACCCATTATCCACTGCACTAAAGGGTAACTATGATGATCTGGCACCTATGGGGACTTTATTTGAAGACAGCACCCATCTCTTCCTGGACGGGCTTATTGCCGAGTTCATGCATCGACTGGGTAAAAAAGAAGACGACCTGAAGAGAAGACACGCTACTATGGAATAATACTACACCACATAAAAATACTAATATGGAATATACTCATCACTATAATAATATGTATATAAAATCCTCCCCCCCAGGACGTTGAATAAATGAGAACGTTGAATAAATAGATAATCCAATTAAACCAGGTGTTAAATTGAATTCTGAGCTAAAAAAAGACCTGATAATTATAAAAGACGGAAAATCAGAGACCCTACACTTTAAAAGCCACTATGGTAACTTAACAGAAGAAGGTCTACAGCTATCCCTCATTGAAGCCCTCTATCTCCTGGAGAAGGATAAGATCAAGGTAAACCAGGACGGGAAGGAAGTATCCCTGGATGAGATGTACCAGATAATCCATGATAACGGATTATTTGCTGATTACCTGGTTTTCCGTGACCTGAGGAACCGGGGCTACATCATCAAAACCGGATTTAAATACGGGTCAGAGTTCCGTCTATACGAGAGGGGAACCACACCTGGTGAGGGCCATTCCAACTACTTAGTAAAGGTGGCATCAGAAAATGATCACATCCCCCTTAAAGACCTCTCCAGTTACGTCCGGGTGGCCCATGGAGTAAATAAATACCTTCTTCTGGCTGTGGTGGACCAGGAAAATGATATAACCTATTACAATATAGAATGGACCCGTCCTTAAAAATTTAGACAACCTCCATAAAAATTAAGAAATATTCATACATCCCTTTTAATAGATTTTATAGATGTAACTATTCACAGAATGATTTTAAAGAGGTAATAAACTTGATCGATCCATGGAGTTCAGCCATTATAGATTATGAGAAGCTGAGGGAACAGTTCGGAATCAAACCCTTCGCTGATTTACTGGATGATATAGAGAATCCCCATCCATTAATGAGGAGGGGTGTTATATTCGGCCATAGAGACTATGGAAGGATAGTCAAGGCCATGAGAGAAGGTAGTAGCTTTGCCGTGGTCACCGGGATGATGCCCAGTGGTAAAATGCACATCGGCCATAAAATGGTGGTTGACCAGCTCATCTGGTACCAGAAGAAGGGAGCAGAGATTTACATCCCCATAGCTGATATGGAATCCTATTCCGCCCGTGGGGTGGACTTTGAAACCTCCAGGAAACTGGCTGTAGAGGAATACATCACCAATTACATCGCCCTGGGACTGGATTTTGAAGATAAGGATTTCCACATCTACCTGCAGTCCGAGAACAAGGTAGTAGAGGACCTAGCCTATAAACTGGCCAAGAAAGTTAACTTGAGCGAACTCAAGGCCATCTATGGTTTTTCTAACAGCACCAACCTGGCCCATGTTTACGTCCCCCTGATCCAGGTGGCTGATATCCTCCATCCACAGCTTGAGGAATTTGGAGGCCCCAAACCAACCGTGGTCCCGGTCGGTCCTGATCAGGACCCACACATCAGACTCACCAGGGATATCGCCGAAAGGTTCAAATCAACCTACCACTTTATCTCACCATCCTCCACCTACCACCGGTTTATAACCGGGCTTACCGGAGATAAAATGTCCAGCAGCAAACCCAAAACCGCCATATTCCTGAGCGACCCCCCAGAAGTGGCGGTTAAAAAGCTTAAAACCGCTAAAACAGGTGGAAAAGAAACTCTAGAGGAACAGAAGGAAACTGGAGGTGTTCCCGAGGAGTGCGTGGTCTATGAAATGCTACTCTACCACTTAACCCCTGATGATAATGAGCTCAAGGAGATCTACAGGGACTGCCGGGAAGGGAACATCATGTGCGGGAAGTGTAAACAGAACGCTGCGGAACTGGTGGAAAAATTCTTCCAGAAACTATCCCTGAAGAGGGAAAAGGCCAGGGATATGGCAGAAAGTATCCTCAGCTGATATTTGCAAATATATTTATACCTGAGTGTTAACCATTAATAAACAAATCTTAACCAGACAATTAAATCATATGGGAATGGTAGCATACCATGAGAGATAAACATTCAGGATTTTTTATGGGTCTTCTAGGTAGAAATGAGATCTTTTTATGGGCTTCTGTATTGCTGTTTTTTGGCCCTATGGTAATCAGTTACCTGTTTGCCGGGTTTTTAGACCCAATTTTAGCCCCTTTGCTTGCAAATTTCCAGCAAAGAGTGAGTGACGGTACGTTGAAACTTGAAACCCTGTCTCTATTTATAAATAACGCCACTGTTGCTACTTATCTCTATATCGGCGGTATTCTGGTGGGTGCGGTAACCGCGTTCTTACTGATTACCAATGGGTTGTTCATTGGATACGTAGCTTCCAAGGTTCCCCTGGGGGATTTCATTATTTTCACCCTGCCTCATGGTATCTTTGAGGTTGTAGGGATTATACTGGCTGGAACAGCAGGTTTTAAACTGGGTAGCGTAGTCTTACATTTCCTAAACGATGTGACCAAGATTAAAAGGAACATATCCATAAAAAACCAGATATCATACCTTCTTAAAGTTAACTATGATGACTTTAAGGATTCCCTGGCCCTATTTATCATAGGTGTTATTCTACTTATCATAGCCGCATTTATTGAAGCCAATTTGAGTATTAGCTGGGGGCAGTTCATCCAAAGCGTGATATAGCCCCAGATGATCCATCTAAGAGTTACCCCCTTAACTTCTTATATTAGAGAAAAAATATACTAATTTTTAAATTGCCATTTTAAGAAAAAATTTTTAAAAGTGAAAGACTTTTCAAAAGTTTCTTTTATGGAAAATACATTAAACTAAAAAAATTACACCAAACTATATTGGAGAAACTAACGATGATTAGATGTATTTCATGCGGGGCAGAGTACGGCCTCGACGAGATAATTTACACCTGCCAGGAGTGTGATTCTATCCTGGAAGTGGTGATGGAACCAGATGTATCCAGAGATACATTCGAGTGCAGAAGAAACACCATGTGGAAATATAAGGAATTCATGCCCGTAGATGAAACCAGGATAATTTCGCTTCAGGAAGGTGGAACCCCCTTCATCAAATGTGATAGATTAGGAGAAGAGCTAGGTGTGAACCTCCACGTGAAAGTGGAAGGATCCAACCCAACCGGAAGCTTCAAGGATCGGGGGATGAGTGTAGGGATAACCAAGGCTGTTGAACTGGGTGTGGACACTGTGGGCTGTGCCTCCACAGGCAATACCTCGGCTTCACTGGCGGCCTATGCTGCCAGGGCCGGACTCAAATGTATAGTACTCTTACCCTCCGGAAAGGTGGCCCTGGGTAAACTGGCCCAGGCCATGTTCCACGGAGCAGAAGTCCTATCAGTAAACGGTAACTTTGACGAAGCCCTGGAGGCAGTGACTGCCCTGGCACTGGAGGGTGAGCTTTACCTTTTAAACTCCATAAACCCCTACAGATTGGAGGGTCAAAAGTCCATAGGCTTTGAAATAGTCGATGATCTGGGATGGAGGTCTCCTGACAGGATTATATTACCAGTGGGTAACGCTGGAAACATATCCGCCATCTGGAAGGGTATCCGTGAATTCTATGAGGCTGGATTCATTGAGGACCTGCCCCGAATGACTGGTATACAGGCAGAGGGAGCCTGCCCCATAACCAATGCCGTTCGAAAAGGTGCAGATGAAATCATACCAGTGGAGAACCCGGAAACCGTGGCCACAGCCATCAGAATCGGTGCCCCGGTAAGCGCCCTTAAAGCACTCCGTGCTATCTATGATTCTGATGGAACCTCAGATACCGTGACCGATGAAGAGATACTGGACGCCCAGAAATTACTGGCCAGAACTGAGGGAATTGGCGTGGAACCGGCCAGTGCTTCATCCATCGCTGGTCTCCGCAAGCTGGTGGAATCCGGTGAAATAGATAATGGAGAAGATGTGGTATGCATCGTGACCGGACATCTTTTAAAAGACCCTAACACTGCAATTAATGCCTGTAAGGAACCAGTTAGTATCGAAGCAAATATTGAATCCCTAAAAAATGTTTTAAAGGATTTGTAACCCATTTCTTACTGGATTTTTTTTAAAAATTTAACTTTATCTATTTTTTTTAAAATTTGAACTTTATCTATATTCTAATTTTTTCAATGTGACTTTTTATTTTATGATTCTTCATGAAGTGGCAGAATTGAATATGGATCATCACTAAGTGTCTAAATATCATTACAGATCACCAAATAATCACTGAAATATACGATAGATATATATAAGAGTAGGACAACAGAGTATAATAACAAATATACAAAAATGAGGTGATATTATGGCTGAATTACCAATAGCTCCAATTGGAAGAATTATAAAAAACGCCGGTGCAGAAAGAGTCAGTGACGACGCTAGAGAAGCTCTAGCCAAAGCATTAGAAGAACAGGGCGAAGTAATTGCAGGAGAAGCAGTAAAACTCGCAAAACACGCTGGCCGAAAAACTGTTAAAGCTTCTGACGTAGAATTATCCGTCAAAAGATTATAAACAGCTTTTCCTACTCTTTTTTCTTTTTTAAATTCTTTTTTATTTTTGTCACGTACTTTTATTTTCGTTGCATCTCCTCTTGTTTTCTTTTGAAATTTTAAATAGTAATTCCACCAAAATATTACAAAATATCCATTTAGTGGGAGGTGTAGTTTTTTTGAACCCAAAATACTTAACGACGTGTATTTTAAGCATTCTTTGCATTATGGCCATAATGGCCGGGACTAGTTTTGCAGCTGATATTAATGTTACGGTTAATGAATCATTCAACATAACATTATCCAGCAATCCATCTACAGGTTACTCATGGCGTGTTGATTACGATGAAACCTATTTAGAATTGGTTGAAGATATTTTCCAGCCAGGTAGCGGTATAGGGGCTCCTGGTAATCGTACATTCGTTTTCCAGGCACTACAACCGGGTGAAACCAGTGTCGATTTTACCTACCGGGGACCTGGAGGAGACATCGCTAACACCACGACTTACAGTGTGTTAATTGCTGGAGTAACTCCTGCTAACAACACCACTAATAACACCACCAACGTTACCCCATCAACAGATACTGTACCCATGCAGGATACTGGGATTCCACTGGTTGTATTAACTGCAGGTGTTTTATCCCTGACTGCCGGAGTAATCGCGTCTAAAAGAAAATAAAAAGCATATAATTTTAAAACCCTTTTTTTATTATTTTATTTTTATCATCAATCTTAATTAACAGTAATTCCCACACCAACAAAGTATATATATCATCGTTACTAAACATTCGAATGCTAATTTTGAACCTAACTATATATCGTATTTCGAGTTTTAAAATTAGAATCAATAGACTGTATTTACATCTAAGCTGAATACTCTCTATTAAAGTCATTTAACTGATCGCGCAACAAACTTTTATATCTATAAATATAAAAGTAAGATCTGCCGATGGATGGTTAAAACCAGATGAAAAAGGAGGTAAAATAAATGGCAAAACCTATTTATGTTAAATTTGATGTACCAAAGGAAATAGCAGATAAAGCCTATGAGGCTTTAGAGATAGCAAGAGACACAGGGAAAATTGGTAAAGGAACCAATGAAGTAACCAAAGCAATAGAAAGAGGTAACGCTCTTTTAGTGTTTATTGCTGAGGACATCGACCCACCAGAGATAGCAGCTCATCTCCCGGTACTTGCAGAGGAAAAAGAGATACCTTACGTCTACCTTCCCACTAAAGACGAGCTAGGAGAAGCCGCAGGTCTAAACGTCGGAACTGCATCTGCCAGTATAACAGACGCCGGAGAAGCGGATGAACTGGTAAATGAAGTGGTGGAGAAAGTCGAAGAACTTAAAAAATAATCATCGAAAGTTAATAAGCCCTAAAGGCATAACTTTCCTATTTTTAATCGAAGGTGATTTTATATGGACGATGGAACTCCTGCTGAAGTAATTGAAGTATTAAAGAGAACCGGCATGACCGGAGAAGTAATGCAGGTAAAATGCAGGATACTGGAAGGAAGAGACAAGGGTAGGATACTTACCAGAAACGTTATGGGAGCCATAAGAGAAGGCGACGTTTTAATGTTGCTGGATACCATACGGGAAGCTAAGGAAATCCGTACACCCTAAATGTAAAGGTGTATTATCATGAGAACATGTTCATTCTGCGGAGAAGAAATGGAAGACGGTACTGGTAAGATGTACGTCAAAAAAGACGGTACTGTATACTTTTTCTGCAGCAGTAAATGTGAAAAAAACAGGATTAAACTCAACAGAGTCCCCAGAAAGGTTAAGTGGGTAAAAAAGTAACAGGGTATAAACATGAAGGAAAAGAGCTTTCTGATGCTTAAACCAGACGCAGTTAAGAGGAAACTCGCCGGTAAAATAATAACCAGACTGGAAGAAAAGGGATTAAAGATAGTCGCCGCCCGGATGCTCATCATCGATGATGACCTGGCAAAGGAACACTACGGCGAGCACAAAGAAAAACCATTCTTCCAAGACCTGGTGGAATATATAACCTCAGGACCGGTACTGGCCATGGTGATTGAAGGCAACGAATGTATAAGTCTTATCAGAAAAATAGTGGGCGCCACCAATCCTAAAGAAGCAGATTTAGGAACAATCAGGGGTGACTACGCCATTGACACTGGTAGGAATATCATACACGCCTCAGATTCCCCAGGATCCGCCGAGCGAGAGATTGCCCTGTTCTTCAGTGAAGATGAAATCTGCAGCTATACCCTGCCAGATGAAGAACTCATCTACGAAGAACCTTAAACCCCACTATTTTTTTACGAAGCTCACCCCTTTCTTATTTTAAAAGGATATTATTTCAGGTAATGTTAAAGAATTATTCAAGAAATGGATCAATTTCTAACAGAACGAATATATTCGGAGGAACACGATTAATTTGAAGATGAGATCACCCATAGTTTCTGTTTTAGGTCATGTCGACCACGGGAAAACCACCCTGCTGGACTTCATCAGAGGCAGCGCCATAGCCCAGAAGGAAGCAGGGGGCATAACCCAGCACATAGGTGCCACAGAGATACCCATGGAAGTGATCGAGAATATCAGCGGTGCTTTCATCCAAAAATTGGATATCAAGGATAAGATGCCCGGCCTGTTCTTCATAGACACCCCGGGACACGAAGCATTCACCACCCTACGTAAAAGGGGAGGTGCACTGGCTGATCTGGCCATATTAATCGTGGACATAAACGAAGGATTCAAGCCACAGACCTATGAAGCTTTAAACATCCTTAAAATGTATAAAACACCCTTCATAGTGGCGGCGAATAAGATCGATAAAATCTATGGATGGGAAGTCCACCAGAATTCCACATTCATGAAATCGTACCATGAACAGGCGGGGAGCGTGCAGGAAAAACTGGACACCAGCATCTATGAACTGGTGGGAATCCTCCACGAAGAAGGTTTCGAGTCAGAAAGATTCGACCGGGTTACGAACTTCGCCAAACAGGTAAGCATCATCCCCATGAGTGCCAAGACAGGTGAAGGAATAGCAGAACTTTTAACCATGCTCATGGGCCTGGCACAACAATACTTACAGAAACAACTGCAGATAGAAACTGATTCCCCGGCCAAGGGAACCGTTTTAGAAATCAAGGAAGAAACAGGACTGGGGGTAACCCTGGATGTGGTGATCTACGATGGGATACTCCGTAAAAATGATGTCATCGCACTGACTACCATAGACGATGTTATAACCACCAAGATACGCTCACTCTTAAAGCCAAGGCCACTGGAGGAGATCCGGGAGTCCAAGAAGAAGTTCCAGAAGGTGGATGAGGTGGTGGCTGCCGCTGGTGTAAAAATTGTAGCCCCTAAAATCGAAAACGTCATCTCCGGATCACCCCTGAGGGTGGCTAAAGCCGACTTCGAAGAGGTGAAAGAGGAGATACTCCAGGAGATCGAAAGCATCAAGATCGACACCCGGGAGATGGGTGTCCTGGTGAAGGCAGATACCCTGGGATCCCTGGAAGCACTGGTAAACATGCTCAAGGACCTGGAGGTGCCAATTAGAACTGCTGATATTGGTGACGTCTCCCGGAGGGATGTGGTCAACGCGTCCATCGTGAAGAAGGAAGACCCCCTGCACGGGGTTATCCTAGCCTTCAACGTGAAGGTGCTGCCCAGTGCGGCAGAGGAACTCAAGAACCTGGAGGTAAAGCTCTTCTCCGCCGATGTGATCTATCAGCTCACCGAGGACTACGAGGAGTGGCTCAAGGCAGCCGAAGAACGCAGGCGGGAACAGTGGCTGGAGGCTATAATACACCCCGCAAAAATAAGGATAATCCCTAAACTGGTCTTCAGGTACAGTAAACCAGCCATAGCTGGTATAGAAGTCCTGGGCGGTACGGTGAAGAAGGATTACAGTCTGATGCGAGAAGACGGCACTCCCATTGGTAAAGTGGAGAGTATGCAGGATAAAGGCGACAACCTGAAATCAGCTTCTAAAGGTTCGAAAGTGGCCATGGCCATAAAGGAAGCCGTATTCGACCGTGACTTTGAGGAAGGGGAAACCCTATACGTTAACATCCCGGAAAAACATTATAAGATACTGGAAACAGAGCTTAAAGGGAAACTGAGTGAAGATGAACTGGATATACTCCAGGAAATAGTGGATATAAAAAGGAAGGAAGACCCCTCCTGGGGGATACTTTAATTGATTCCAAAATTAGAATTCATTTAAAAAATTAAAATTCATAATATTAGATTATTATACATTTAATAACAGATAAATAAGAGTTAAGAAAAAGCAATTAAATGGAGGAAATAAATTGGCATTTAAATTAGTTATTTCAGAAGGTAAAGACAGCCACCAGATAGAAGTTCCTGCAGCCGAGTCCAAGCAACTACTGGGACTTAAAATTGGTGAGGAATTTGACGCTTCTAAGTTAGGTTTAAACGGATACACCCTGAAAATTACCGGGGGAAGTGATAAGAACGGTTTCCCCATGAAAAAGGATGTTGAAGGACCTAGAAGGATAAAAAGCCTGCTTTCAGGCGGTACTGGATTTAAACCCAAGAGGGATGGACAGCGCAGAAGAAAGACCGTCCGTGGAAACACCATATCTGATGATATCGTGCAGGTCAGTACCGTGGTTAGTAAGAAGGGTAAAAAGAGTATCGATGAACTTTTACAAGCTGATGAGGAGTAAATTCTGGGGGTAAGTTTTGAAAATACAGTCTGAAATTAACATTGGTCTGGTAGGTCACGTTGACCATGGTAAAACAACATTAACCAAGGCATTATCCGGTATATGGACCGATACCCATAGTGAAGAAACTAAAAGAGGTATCTCCATCCGTTTAGGATATGCTGATATCACCTTCCGCAGGTGCATGGATTGCCCAGCACCCCAGTGCTTCACCACCGCCCTGGTATGTGAACACTGCGGAGCAGAAACACAGGTTCTCAAAAAAGTATCATTTGTGGACTCGCCAGGACACGAAACACTCATGGCCACCATGCTCTCTGGTGCCGCCATAATGGACGGTGCCGTTCTGGTTATAGCCGCCAACGAACCCTGTCCACAACCTCAAACCAAGGAGCACCTAATGGCTCTGGACGTTATAGGGGTTACAGATGTGATAGTGGTGCAGAACAAGATAGACATAGTCTCCCGTGAACGTGCCATTGAAAGTTATAAGGAAATACAGGACTTCATCAAGGGCACCGGAGCTGAAGACGCACCCATCATCCCGGTCTCTGCCCAGCAGGGAGCAAACATCGATATATTAATTGAAGTTATACAGGAAAGGATAAAAACACCCCGTCGATCCCTTAGAAAATCTCCCCGTATGTACGTGGCCCGATCCTTTGACATAAACAAGCCCGGCAGTCCACCAGAAGATATGGTGGGAGGGGTAATCGGAGGATCACTATTCCAGGGTAAACTCAAAGTCGGTGATGAGATCGAGATAAAACCTGGAGTACAGATTAAAAAGAGGGGTAAAGATGAATGGACCAGTCTCCATTCTGAAGTCATCGGTTTAGTCGGTGGTGGAGAGAATGTGGATGAGATAGGTCCCGGTGGACTTATCGGTGTAGCTACCAAATTAGATCCTGCTTTAACCAAGGCAGACTCCCTATCCGGGTCTGTAGCAGGTAAACCAGGCACACTCCCACCGGTGATATACGAGTTCACCATGAAAACCCACCTCCTGGAACGCGTAGTTGGGACCAAAGAAGAAAAGACTGTGGAACCAATTAAATCCTCAGAACCGTTGATGATAAATATCGGAACCTCCACCACCATTGGAGTGGTGACCAGCGCCCGTAAAGACGTGGTGGATGTGAAACTCAAACTACCCGTCTGTGCAGATGAAGGTCAAAGAGTAGCCCTCAGCAGGAGAGTAGGGGCCAGATGGAGGTTAATTGGATATGGAATCATCAAATGAAGCTATACTTGATGCAAATTTTTAATGATGGCCGCCCAGTTCAACCTGGACGTGGCTGGCCAGCTCCACGAGCTCATACCCCAGTATAACTATACAGTTCCCTCCTTCATAATAGGAGAACTGGAAAGTATACGGGAAAGATCTCGGGGGAAAACCAGGACCGCAGCAACAACAGCGCTTAAAATCGCCGGTCTTCCACCTTTAAAGGTAAAAGACATTCCCCTCCTTGAAGGGGAATGGGTGGATGATGCTCTGCTCCGGATATCCCCAGTGTTATGCACCAACGACCGGGAACTTAGAAGGAAAGCCCGCAAGCTTGAAATACCTGTTATTTACCTCCGGCAGAGGAAATACCTGGCGGTGGATGGGTATTTATAAAATTTGTATAAAAAACTTTTAAAAATTAATAATGACATAGTAGATAATATCTCTCATTCAAATTCAAATGGTTATGTTAAGGAGGAAAGGATAATATGAATCTCTGGAAAGGAATACCAACTGGACCATCCACCCCGGAAGTAGTATATGCTGTGGTGGAAATCCCTAAAGGGTCAAGGAACAAATACGAATATGATAAGGATAAAGAGGCATTTGCACTCGACCGGGTACTGTACTCACCATTCCACTACCCTGCTGAATACGGTATAATACCCCGGAGTCTCTGGGACGATGGAGACCCCATGGATATCCTGGTTATGATGGACGAACCCACCTTCCCGGGATGCGTAATCGACGCCCGGCCCATCGGTGTTATGAGGATGATCGATGGGGGAGATAGCGACGATAAAATCCTGGCCGTACCTGTAAACGACGTCCGTTACAAGGATGTTAAAGATATAAGCGATGTGCCTGAAGCACTCTTAAATGAAATCAGCCATTTCTTCGAGGACTACAAGAAACTCGAGGGGAAAAAAACAGAAGTTAAGGGATGGGACAATGCACAAGCAGCACGTGAAGCCATAAACCATTCAGTGGAATTATATAAAGAGAAATACACATTTGACAAAGAATTCGAGCAATTATCCAAAGAAGTAGATAAAAACGTGAAAGAATTTGAAACTTACCTTAGATCTAAAGGATTGGATGATAAGGTTAATGAATTTAAAGATTACCTTAAAAAAATGTAAATTATATAAAATTTAGTTTAAAACAATAATTTTGCTTAGTTAAAAGAGGGATTTAGTTTGTATTTAATATCCAAAATCGAAGACACGGTTAGAATCCCACCCAGCCGGTTTGATGAACCCATAAGAGATATTGCCGCCGAAGTTTTAAATGAAAACTACGTGGGTAAGATCGATAAGAAACTGGGACTCATGGTTACCGTTAAAGAAATAGAAGAAATCGGCACTGGAAAAGTGATAATGGGTGACGGAGCAGCCTATCATGACGTTATATTCACCGCTCTATTCTTTAAACCGGAACTGCATGAAGTGGTGGAAGGAGAAGTAATAGAGATAACAGAATTCGGTGCCTTCATACGCATCGGACCAGTAGATGGACTGGTGCACGTATCACAAGTCACAGATGACTACATAAACTACGACGCCAAAAGAGGAGCCCTGCTTGGTAAAGAATCCAAGAAAAGCCTGGAAGAAGGTAACAAGGTCCGGGCACGAATCGTGGCCCTGTCACTTAAGGGTAAATCTTCCAAGGAAACCAAGATCGGACTCACCATGAGACAGCCCGGCCTGGGCAGATTCGAGTGGATAGAAGAAGAAAAACAGAAAGGCAAAGATAAAGGCAAACCCAAAGGCAAAGGAAAAAGTAAAGGAAGGAAGAAATAGATATGGTTACCAAAGCATGCACCCGATGTCATAGACTCATGGAAGAGGACAGATGCGCCATCTGCAATGTATCCAGCTCCCGGAACTGGAGTGGATTTCTCATCATAGTTGATCCAGAAAAATCAGACATAGCCAAGGAGTTAGGTATAACCTTACCTGGAGAATACGCCCTGAGGGTTAGATAGTGTTAATATTAAAAGAGGAAGAGCGAAGAGCATTTAAGAAACCATTTGGAGAAATTTATTCCTCAGTAGCAGAGATAAAGAAAACTCTGGAAAAATATAAAAACAATCACCAACTTATCATTTCCATTGGAGATGCCACCACATCAAATCTCATTAACACCGGGATAACACCGGATATAGGCATCATAGACCATCGGATTGAAAGAAAAAAAACAGAAAAGGATGATGAATTAAGTTACTTTCACGCTCTATTAAACGCAGCAAACCCACCAGGAACCATCACCGAAGAGCTCTTGGATGCCATAATCAAGGCATATGAGATTAACAAGACAGGAAATAAAGTCCTGATAGTAGTAGATGGTGAAGAAGACCTGGCGGTACTGCCCTGCGTGATCACCGCCCCACCTGGAACGGTTGTGCTTTACGGCCAGCCAGGAGAGGGTGTAGTATTATGTGAAGTTGATAGATTCAAAGATATAGCTGAAGAATTTATGGATAAATTTAAAGGAGACCTACCATGGAAATCAATATAACCCAGAAAACAGAAAACCCACTGTTAGACAGGACCGAAATAGAATTTGACTGCACCTATCAGGGTGAATCAACACCTAAAATCTTAGATGTCAAGAACAAACTGGTGGCAGTTCTAGATGCAGATAAGAACCTGCTGGTAGTGGACAAACTGAAACCACAGTTCGGAGAGGGAAAGGCCGTAGGATACGCTAAAGTCTACGATTCAGCAGAGAGCCTGGCTTCCACTGAGAGGAAGCACATCCTGAAAAAAAACCAGGAACCAGTCAAGGAAGAAGCTGAAGAGGAAGAAGCTGAAGCAGTAGAAGCTGAAAAATCCGAAGAAGAAGCTGAAGAATAAGTTACATTTATAAACAAAGATACTGTTCCCCAAAAACCATTAAGGAGGAAATACGATGAAGAAATGTGAACTTTACGAGGTTAAAGATAATAAAATCATCAGAAAAAACCCGGAATGTGTCCGTTGCTCACACGGAGTCTTCATGGCTGACCATGGAGATCGTTACGCCTGTGGTAAATGCGGATACACTGAATGGAAAACTAAAGATAAGAAAACTTAAAATTTTTTTTAATTCTTTTTAACTTTTAATAACAACGTCGAGGCGGTTGCAAATGAATCTGAGGTCAGGAAGATTAAAAGGTAAGATGACCAGTGATGCTGCGCAATTCACCTCATCCCTTGATTTTGACCAGAGAATATTTTTAGCTGACATTCAATGCAACTTAGCCCATACCACCATGCTGAAGGAGCAGGGAATCATACCCGAAGAAGATGCAGACCAAATTCTCCAGGCACTAAATGAACTGGAGGATGAAGGAATCGAAGCCCTGTATATAGATCCCTCAGTTGAAGACATCCATATGGCCTTAGAAAACTACGTCACCTCTAAGGTAGGTGAAGTGGCCGGCTTCATGCATACCGGTAAATCCAGAAACGACCAGGTGGCCACGGATCTCAGACTGGTGCTCCGGGAGGAGCTTTCCACCATCCAGGCCCATCTGCTGAAATTCATTTCTGGCATACTGGACCTGGCAGATGGACATACCGAAACTGTGACGGTGGGATACACCCACCTGCAGCATGCACAGCCCACCACCTTCGCACATCACCTGTTATCCTACGCATATGCACTTAAACGGGACTATGAAAGGATAAAAGACGCTTACAAACGGGTGGATATGTGCCCCTTAGGTTCAGCGGCGCTTACCACTACCAGCTTTCCCATCGACCGGAATAGGACCTGTGAATTACTGGGGTTCTCCAAGATACTCGAAAATTCCATAGATGGTGTAAGCTCTCGGGACTTCATATCCGAAACCGTATCTTCCCTATCTATTTTATGTACCACCCTTTCTAAAATCTGTGAGGAGCTCATAATCTGGAGCACCTACGAGTTTGGTTTAATTGAGATTGCCGGGGAATATTCCAGCACATCCTCCATCATGCCCCAAAAGAAGAACCCCGATGTGGCGGAGATCGCCCGGGCCAAATGCGCCGGAGTCTACGGTGAACTGGTGGCTATATTAACTATTCTCAAATCATTACCACAGAGCTATAACCGGGACTTACAGGAGGTCACCCCCCACCTGTGGAGTGCTGTAGACAGCAGCCATTCACTTTTAAACATCACCGCAGCTATGCTTTCCACCACCAAATTCAACCAGAAACGAGGGGAGGAGCTGGCTGAAGCTAACTTTTCCACTGCAACTGAACTGGCCGATCTAATGGTGAAAGAGAAAAAACTACCCTTCCGGGTGGCCCATCAGATAGTGGGCCGTACTGTGAGCAAAGCCATCGAGGAAGGGCTTAAACCGTCGGACATCAATCCAGAGTACATCGATGTGGCAGCCCAGGAGTTAACCGGTGAAAACCTTAAACTGGACAGGGAACTGGTTAAAAATGCTTTAGACCCTCAGCAGGTTATCCGCACCCGTAAAGTTATAGGTGGACCTGCACCGGAGATGGTGGAGGAAGCTATTTCTAACTTGAGAGAATTTGTGGATCGTGAATCAAATAATTTGACCATCCATAACAGATAATGGACTGTTTTTCTACTGTAGACTTTTACTGTGAGGTGTCTTTTTTATGGCCAATGATCTAATGGAAGAACTTAAGAAGGAATACGAAGGTATCCAGAAAATAGAAAAGGAAGAAGGAGCCTTAATTATTTACGCAGATGATGATACCCTCTGGAAGATCCTGGAAGACTACCGGGACGAGTTCAACATGGAGTTTGAAGCAGGAACTGGGGTGGAGCATTTTATAAGGGTTGTTATTTAAATCACGATTCTCCATTAAATCACGATTTTTCAAGCTCTCTTTTCTCATATTCTATCTGTACTTCACGTGCCAATTCCTCATCCTCCAGAACCACCGGACCCTGATACCCACAATTGTAACAATGCCACAGAGACCATAATAATGGATTAATCCATTTTATATTGGTTGAACCACAGTTGGGACAGTATTTAGCTCTAATTTTCATTAAACATCCCCTCTATCACAATATTTATATATGAACTTTTACATATAACTTAGCATGAGAGACCAAACCACCAAAGAAATCATAGGTATAGTAGCCATAATAATTGGTATCTTGATTATTGTGTACCCTGCTTTATTAGGATGGCTTGTCGGAATTTTCCTGGTTATCTACGGAGTTCTGGAATTAATAATGATGCCCAAAGGATCATAAACCCCACTATTTCACATTTTACACCAAAATGCACTGGAACCAAATATTAATACATTACACCCAATTTTAACGATAGAAATCCCTAGTCCTCCTTATTTCTACATAAACTCATAACCATATCCAGTGCCTCGCCAGGCTCCAGTATCCCTGCCCTAGTTTCTCTGAGCACCCTCTGCACCGAAAAACGGCCCATATAGTTATACCTCTTTTTAACCTCCGCCAGCAAGGGACAGCCATATCCACCAGTGGATGTCACCCCATATTCCCTGGCTAATGCTTTTGTTTCACCTTTGGTAGCGGAGAGCATAGCCGGTAAGTTGATCCTTAAAATATCTCCTCTATAAACAGATGATTGGGCTCCAGTTGCCAGTAAATCCCCAAATATCAAAAATGGTACCCCTTCTTTTTGTGCATAGTCCAGTATGGTTTCCTCTATTACCTTGGAGCACCTACCACAGGGATGATACCTCCCTTCCAGGGCACCATCTATCACCGGGGACATATCAGCATCCAGGTAACGGTGTTCTACATCCAACTTTCCGGTGATTGTCTCCACCCTATCCCGGAAATATTTCGGTAAAATGATATCCCCCGGGTTAACAGTAACTGCCAGGGGATGGAAACCCATTTTCTCTGCTACAATCAGTGAAAAACTGCTGTCCACCCCTCCAGATAAGGCAACCATGGCTTTATGGTGGTTAGATTTTGAATATCCACTGAAATCTTCCAAAATACTCTTTAAATTGTATGGTTGCTCTATTCTCTTCTCAAGAAGTTTTGAAAGGTTATCTAAAGGAATACACATCTCATCTTCGAAATCCGATTTAACTTCTTCTAGTTTCCCAAACGCGAGTTCTATCCTGTATTTACATAAAAGAATATCTGAATAGGCTTCTACATGGATGTGATCCACCTTCAACTCTTCTTTGAGTTTCCCCACCACCCATCCACCTTTACCTATCACTAAAGATTTCTCAGGCCGGTCGGATGCTATGATAAGGAGTTCTGACTTTTCTTCATCGAATATAACATCGTTTATATCTGGTGTTAAGTCTTCGTGGCCTATTTCCCTCCGGATCTGAGAGATAGCAGTGATTATTTCCTCTTTTTCCATGAATTTCATCCTTTAATTTTGAATATATCTCTTCCTAATGAGTTCTTCTTCTTTAAGAATCCCTCTCGTAGATCCAGATACTTCCCATCTTCGTAATCACATGATAACCTGGTATCTCCCATTTAGGGTCGGTGAGGGTGTCTATATAGTAGTCTGCCTCGTTGTCCAGTAAAAATCTGCTGAATGCTTCTGGATCTGGGTACAGGCGGGGGACTGCAAATTTAACTTCCTTTTTAAGAGACCAGGTGACTGCCGGGTCGTAGTCTGAGAATATGTTTTTATCCTGGTAGCTGGGGTCGTACTGGGTGAGCCAGTCACTGGAGTTTTGTATGTAGTAACCGTAGCCGTGTTTAGGTGTGTGGCCTACATGGACCGCTACCGTGGACACCAACAGTATGATGGCCACGATGAGATAAACATGCTCTGGTTTTATCTTTTTAAAACTTAAAAGGGACTTGTATTTCTCGATCACCGTGATTAAACCTAAAATGATGAAGTAAGCCAGTGCAGGGGTCATGGTGATGAAGTAACGGTCCACCTTAAGAGGGATTATACTGTGGAATATAAAAAAGGCTGCAAACCAGGATAAAAATAGGAAATCCATCTCCAATTTTTCACCGGTGCCTTTAAACAGTCTGTATCCTGTAAAAAGTACGGCTAAAAATATCAGCTCCGTGATTAGGTAGGATGAGTAGAAGAAACTACCACCTCCCAGACATAATAAGACAACCAGTATCAGGGAGTGTATAATTGTCCTCTTCCCATCAGAATCAATACTTTCAATTTTTTTCTTAAAGATCTGGTAGAGATAAATCCCCAATCCTAATATAACGATGATAATCAATATGTAAGCTAATATAGATGGAAATCCCTGTGAAGGATTCTGTATCTCACGGTAAACACCTTGTAGAGGGCCAACGGATATGTAGTTAAGCAAGTTGTTCAGGAAATACAACTTATCCGGGTTATAACCCAAATCATTAACCGCGCCACTGGCGCCCATCACCGTAGAGGTGAACAGGTTGATGAGAGGGTCGAGGTTACCCAGTTTATTGTAGAAATAAACCATAAAAGGCACGATAAGGGCTAAACTACCCAATACACCTATGATTATCTTCCTAAAATTCTGCAGGAGATTATCGCTTATCAAAAGGTACAGAAATATGGGGAAGACCAGCATAACCGAGGTGTACCTGGCCAGGAAAGCCACCATCAGCAGGGGAAACACCAGGTACAGGTATCTGGAATCCTTCCTCACACCCAGAACCAGCAAATATATAGTCCATATGGAAAATGCGACTCCAGGGATATCTATAGCCCCGGAGACTGCCCAGGTGAATATCAGAGGAAATGATAAGAAAATTAAAGACCCGGAAAAACTCTGGATTTCATTAAACCGCTGCTTGAACAGCAAGTAAAGCCCGGCCACTGCCAAGATGAACAGTACAGCGTCCAGTATGAAGAGTGCATTGGCTGATATATATCCCGCCCGGAAAACCAGGGAGGTTAAAAAGGGCATTAAAGGTGATAGATAAATAACGCTCAAATTAGCAACTGGTATCCCTGCGAAGATCAGTGCGTTGTTCAGGTAAACAAAGACATCGTAGTAAGGCACTCCGATGTAAATCTGTTTATAAAATAGATAGACAGTGATTATCCCTGTGATTAAAAGTAGAATGAACAATGGTTTTTTAGTGAGTTTCCGGATGCTGTACATAATGTCACCCTTAAAAGAAATGGAGATAGGATTATATGGATTTGTTCATATTTATATTCATTTTATATCTTAAATCATATGGATAATTCAGCCTTTGAAGACACAAAATTGTAAGAAAAACGATTAGGATAGCCAAGGTTTAGGATAAAAATAACACTTTTAGTCTGTTCTTGAATTTGTAACCTTTATATACAACCAATGAAATAATTGATATATCAACTAATTTATAGGTCTCACAAAAATATGAAAACAACTATAAAAGATGGTAATACAGGTTACATATTCAATGAAAACGATATTTTATATACAGTTTTGAAATTGAATCATAGACTGAAAAGAAAAACAGGAAGTAAACTCAAAAACCACGATATTACTCTGAAACAATGGTATCTTCTATATTTTCTGTATAAAAATGAAGGATGCAACCAGAAAAAGCTGGCCGAATCTACAAGTAAAGATACAGGTGCTATGACCCGCAGTCTGAATGTACTTGAAGGAAAAGGACTGGTGGAGAGAAAACATTCATATCAGGACAAAAGACAGTTCCTAATATACCTTACAGATAAAGGTAAAGACCTATATAAAAAGACATCAATTTTACTGTCCCAAAATGCTCAAGAGATAGAATCTATTTTTACCAGGAGTGAACTGGCACAATTCAAGTATTTAGCGAATAAACTGAGTTCAAATTTAGGATAAAAATTTTCCTAGTTAAATGAAAAAGTTCTAACTGATAATAGTTGATATATCAGTTAATATTATCAATCTACAGGATGTTCAAAAAAAAATAACTTCAAACAACTCCGAAGTGTCTGCAGATAACTCTACGGGAAAGGTCTACCCACGGCAGTATGGACTTTGTTCCTGGCAATAATCACCGCACTGATGGGTCTTGGGCTGGTAGGGCCTGTTCTGCCCACGATATCCACCCAATTGGGAGCAAGCCCCAGCGAAGTAACCCTGCTTTACATCAGCTACAATGCAGTGATGGCCATAGCCATGCTGATCACCGGTGCCATTTCCACCAGGTTAGGACTCAAAAAGACCTTGCTTTTAGGTGTCATTATTATAGGGCATTTGCATCCCTGGCAGGATTTGCAAACAATATCTGGACAATAATTGGACTGCGCGGACTCTGGGGAATTGGAAACTCCCTCCTCTTTGCCACTGGACTTACCGCTATCATCACCATCACCGGAATTGCCAAGGCCAGATCGATTCTATTATTTGAAGCTGCAGTGGGATAGTATCTCAGCCGAACCTTTAATTGGAGGATTACTGGGACAATTATCATGGAGATATCCATTCATGGGTGTTGGTGCCATAATGGTCGTTGTTTTTCTACTACTCTTAATTTTAATGCCCAATGTAAAGGAGGAAATTGGTGAATGAAAAAAAAGCAACTCCCTACTTGACCCATTTGCGTGCCATGCAGCACCGCTCCATTGCCACAATTGGTGTGTCAAATTGCCTTTATAACTTTGGATTCTTCGCTCTTTTAGCATACGCTCCCCTGGCACTGGGATTAACTCCCCTAACCATGGGAGGTATATTCTTAGGGTGGGGTGTCCTCCTGGCGCTAACTTCTTACTTCATGTCTCCTAAACTGAAAGTAAAGTTTGGGGCAACTAAATCCCTCTATGCACTATTATCCGTGTTTATAGTGTCCTTCTTATAATGGGTATCTGGACATTCAATATCTGGATTATGGCTACCTGTATCATCTTATCAGGTGCGCTATTTGGGAATCTCAATGGGTTGTATACCGATGCTGTTATGGATGCATCACCAGTTGAAGCTTCAACAACTTCCTCAGCATTCAGTTTCATGCAATGATAGGGGGAGCTATTGCTCCAGTTACAGCCGGAATACTGGGTCAAATATTCTCACCCACACCCCCTTCATAGTGGGAGGTGGCTTTGTTCTGGGTGCTATCATACTCATATTTCTAAATCGCGACTATGCTGTTAAGCCTGTTGAAATTGTAGAGGAAAACCAGAAACAACCACTTTAAAAGTAAAAGACTTCATGGTTCCCGATGTAATCTCCATAAAACCAGACGCCACCGTTAAAGAACTGTTGAACCTACTAACCCAACATCATATAAGTGGAGTCCCCGTGGTGGATAACCAGAATAAGATAGTGGGAATGGCCAGTGACGGTGATATAATCCGCTACTTAAACCCAAAGGAAGGATCCGTCCATGATTTCATCTACGATATATTCATTGAAGAAGGAGAAACAGAACAGGAAGTTTTAAAAGAAAAAAATAAATACAAGGGTGGATAAGTTGATGCATAAAGAGCCCATTTACACCGTAAAGGAGGATGATACCTTTGAAAAGGCCATCCACATCCTATCCCAGCACCACTTTAAACAGCTCCAGTGTTAGATGCCTAGGATAAAGTTACGGGCATAATCAGTAGAGGGGATATAAACAACAACTTAAATTAAAATATTATCCCAAAAATGAAATAGTAAAGTAAAAATAACATCCATAAAATGAATAACACGTACTACCTGGTGAAATTATGAGTAACGAAGATCAAAAAGAATTCGATAAGGAACTAATAAAAGCACTCGAAACCACTAAAGAATACAAAACATGGCAGGAATCATTATTCGCCATCATAGGGTATGCAAACAGTGAAAACCCTGGTGATAAAGAGTTTGTAAGGGAATTAATGGCAGACCATCTCATTGCTAGCATCGAATTACAGGATGGTCTGGAGATTGCAAAATTTAAAGCCAGTAAAAAGCTGAATGATGATATGATGCTGGACTACAGTGGGCAATGAATCCTTTAAATATTTTTTTATTTGAAGCTTAAGTCAAAAATTTTATTTAAAACTAAGCCAAAAAAACTTAATTTACCGGGTGAATACACCCATTAATTCTCCCTGGTCCAGTATATGCCCTTCCATGGCACTTAACAGTTCATCCTTCCCTATCAGTGGCGGTAGATCCAGTTTACTATCCAGTGCATAGATCCTGAAGTAGTATCTGTGGGTTCCCCTGGGTGGACAGGGTCCATTGTACCCCACCAGGCCATAACTGTTTAATCCATGCTTGGAACCATCATCCATTAACTCTCTACCCTTCACATGTTCTGGTAAACTTCTGGTATCAGCTGGCAGGTTGAATATTACCCAGTGGACGAATGTACCGCTTGGAGCATCTGGATCATCAAAGATAAGGGCAATGCTCTCTGTACCTTCAGGTACATCCTCCCATTCGAGTGGTGGTGATACATTAACATCGTTACAGCTGTATCTTACCGGTATAGGTTCTCCCTCGTTGAATACGGGGCTGGTGATTTTTATAGCCATTTCTTTACTCTCCCATCTATTAAACAGATCCAGCTTTTATATATCTTCTTTTCAAAGATAATAATTTTTCATTTCAATTAATAAAAATGACAAATTGGTTTTTATAATAGAACCACCAAATAATTTTAATGATTATTTTACACTTATTTTGGTGATGAATTTTGACTAGAATATCAATATTGGATCGTGATCGTTGTCAGCCCAAGAAATGCAACTACGTGTGCATAGAATACTGCCCCGGAGTCCGCATGGAAGAAGACACCATCACCATCGACCCTAAAACCAAGAAACCCCTAATATCCGAGGAATTATGCCAGGGGTGTGGTATCTGTACCAACCGCTGCCCCTTCCAGGCGGTGAGTATAATCAACCTGCCAGAGGCTCTGGATGAGCCCATCCACCGTTACGGGCAGAACATGTTCGAATTATTCGGACTGCCCACTATCAGAGAAGAAGCGGTGGTGGGAATGCTCGGACCCAACGGGATCGGTAAATCCACCATAATCCGAATACTATCCGGTGAACTGAAACCCAACCTGGGAAACTACGAGGAAGAGATCTCCTGGGAGGACATAATAAACTTCTTCAAGGGCTCACAGATGCAGAGTTACTTCACCAGATTATCCCAGGGAGAAATCAAAGTGGTGCACAAGCCACAGATGATTGATCTCCTACCAAAATTCGTTAAAGGCTCAGTCAATGACCTGCTCCAGGGAGTTAATGAAAGAGATGCTTTAGAGGGTGTCACTGATATCCTGGAACTTAAACCCATCATGGACCGGAACATCAAAAATCTGAGTGGGGGAGAGTTGCAGCGGGTGGCTATAGCTGCAGCAGTACTCAGGGAAGCAGATTTCTACTACTTCGACGAACCAACCAGCTGGCTGGATGTGTATCAGAGACTGAATGCAGTTAAAGTTATCCGGGAACTGACAGAGATTGGTAAAGCTGTCATGGTGATCGAACACGACCTGGCTGCCCTGGATGCCATATCAGACTACGTGCACATACTCTACGGAGAACCAGGAGCTTATGGGGTTGTATCACAACTACGGGGAGTCCGTGTAGGGATAAACACCTATATCAACGGTTTCCTGAAGGAAGAGAACGTCAGATTCCGTAAACAACCCATAGTCTTCGAGGTAAGACCCCCCTCGAGTGAAGTGGACACCGAGGAACTTACTGAGTACAGTGATCTTAAAAAATCCTATAAAGAATTTTCATTAAATGTGGAAAGCGGTATAGTGCATCACGATGAAATCATCACTGCCTTCGGACCCAACGGTATCGGTAAAACCACCTATGCCAAGATGCTCGCCGGTGTGACCAAACCAGATTCAGGGAAAATCAATAAAAAGGTTAAAGTATCCTATAAACCTCAGTACCTGGCCTCTGATTTCTCTGGTACAGTGCAGGAACTCCTTATAACCACTACCCATAATTATGGGACCAATCTGTTTAAAACCGAGATAATCCGTCCCTTCTCCCTGGAGGAGTTGATGGATAAGGAAGTTCAGGAGCTGAGTGGTGGGGAACTCCAGAGGGTCTCGGTGGCTTTAACCCTGGCCCAGGAAGCAGATATCTACCTTTTCGACGAACCCACTGCCTTTTTAGATGTGGAACAAAGGCTAAGAGCGGCAAAGGCAATAAAAAGAGTGGTTGAAAGCCGTAACTGCGCATCTATAATCCTGGACCACGACATCGTGTTCATTGATTACATCTCTGACCGGGCCATGGTATTCTATGGTGAACCTGGGATGGAGGGACATGCCAGCGCACCAATGAATCTGCGATCAGCCATGAATCGCTTCTTATCCAATGTGGGTATCACCTTCCGCCGGGATAAGGAAACCAAACGGCCACGGGTAAATAAGACTGGAAGCTATCTTGATCGGGAACAGAAGGAGAAGGGCGAGTATTATTATTTGGATACATAATACTAGTGTTTAAAATATTTGAGTTCCATTTTGCCCTCGTCAATTTCGATGTAACTATTTTGCTCGTTTTTGGGTAGTTCATCGATCCATGAGCCTGTGTTAGCTACTTTTTTGGCTTCGTTTATAAATGGCCGGTGTGTATGTCCAAAAATGAGTGTTTCGTGTGGTTTCATACCTAATAAAGCATATTTCCCGGTGGTAAGGGCGAATTCATCTACTTTTTCTATTTCCCTTTTATGGGGTAATTTATTCATATCATTAACGAATCTACGTTTTTTACCGAAGTATTGGTTTATATCCCAGATCTTACTTAAAAATCCTCCTGTTTCGTCCTTATTGTAGCACATTTCTTTGCTGAATTGTTCGTACATCTGAAGGCTTGCGGGAAATTCCCATAAAATGGCTTCCATCTCGTATCCATGGATAAAAAAGAAGCTCTCTCCTCCATCCTCCAGTCGCAGATATTTACTAATTATTCCCTCATATTCGTGGTTGTATTTCTTGTTTAAGTCTAAAATATAATAGTCATGATTACCAGCGACGTAGTATATATTTTTAGCTTTTAAATCATTCAATTTTGCCATTATTTCATCATTTTCTTTTATTAAATCGGCGTTGTTACGTCTCCAAAAATCATAGATATCCCCTAATAGAATGAAGTGATCCACTTCAGTATTTTGATAGTGGTTTAAAAAATCTACAATCGCATCTAGGTTGCACCGCTTATAACCTAAATGCCAGTCTGATACAGCGAGAATCATTACTTTATTATATGGTCGATTCAACTACTTAAATGTTACAATTTACTAACTTCAAAAAAATAGATAATTTACTGATAATGGCTCAAAATTTAAAAAAATAAAATAAGTATTATTCCCCCCGTAAAGCATCCATCCCCTCCACGAAACACTCTGCGAAGTATTTCACGTATTCGGTGGGTATGGAATAGCTGACACGGAGATAACGGTGCCCGAATAGCTTACTGGTGTATGTTCCTTCCCTGGTGAATATCCCTCTCCCTAGAAGGTAGTCTGCGAGTTCTGGTGGCTTTACACTGGTCTCGTAGAGGTCTATGACCATCATGTTGGCGTCTGATGGGTAGACTGGTAAGTATGCTCCTTCTACCTGGTCTACTGCTTGTTTGATGTATTTCTGGTTGGACCTGGTGGTTTCTTTGATCCCGTCGAGCCATTCGTATTTGGAGTTAACCGCGGCTATGGCTCCTTTCTGGGCCACTACGTTGGTTCCTAAATCGTTTATGAGTATGGTGCGGACGGAGTTTATGATGTCTGGGCTGGCGATCATGGCCCCAATTCTTAGGCCAGCCATTCCATATATCTTGGAGAAGCTGTATATGGTGATGGCATGTTCTGGTGCGCGCTTGGCTGCGAGGCAGTGCTCCCTTGCAAAATCTCGGTAAGTGATGTCATGAAGCAGGTAGATGTCATTTTCTTCTGCTATTTCTGCAAACTCCTTTATCTCTTCCTTGGTGTAGGACGTTCCCAGTGGGTTTAGCGGGTCGATGAGTAGTATGAGTTTGGTGTTCTCATCCAGATTCTCCCGGGCGAGTTGTGGTGTGAGCTTGTATCCACATTCCCCGTTGTAGATGGGTATTGATCTCACTTCCCCGAATCTGCTTGAGAAATTATCGATGATCAGGTATCCGGGATCACATGTTAAGGTGTTATTTTCAGGTTCCAGTACGTTGTTACAGGCCAGGTAGAGTGATTCTGTACCTCCTGCAGTTATCAGTGTATCAAATCCATGGGTCAATCCCAGGTCTTCCTGGATCAGGTCTTTCAGTTCAGGGAATCCTTCTGGTGGGGGGTACTTGGCGTAATCACCCTTTTTTATACTGCTGAGCATGGCCTCCATTATACCATCTTTATCATGAAGATGGTTGGTGTTCTGGCCCATCCAGATCATGTCCTGGTCATTATATACGTAATTAAAAAAGTCGTTCGGACTATCAAAGCCCTTTGGTACGCTCTTTGCCTCTCTAGCATACTTTTTCCGTGAAATCATAGTTATCACAACGTAACTTGTTAAACAAATAAAATCAGCAACAGGAAGTTAATGAACCGATTTTAATTTCAATGGTAAATTATTCCTATTTTTAATCACCACTTAATTTAAAATTTACTCTTTATTACCTCATAAAAGTCCTTCATTTACTATTTTGAAACGGGACTTAAGACCTTCAGGCCGACTTCTATGACGCTTTAAAATAGCATAACGCTCGCCGTTGGCATCTCCCCGGGTGAGTTCCACGGTGACTTTGCTTTTGTACTTGAGTATTGTCCCCCCTACCGGGGCTACCAGGCCAGTGTTTCCTTCATCTCCGAAAATCGGATAGATCTGGTTGGTTATCACCACAGCAATATGGTGTTTTCTGGCTATTCTAATTAGAAGGCCCATTTGCTGGCTAAGCTCCTGGTTCATCTGGGATAAATCACCCTCTTTAAGCCGGTAAAGGGCTACTGCAGAGTCAAGGATCACCAGATCAACATCTTTTTCAGATTCCAGGAGGTTTTCCACCTTCCTTAAAACTTCATCCTGCTCCTGGAAGGTTTTTGGTTCAAATATCATTACATTACTGGCTATTCTATCAAATTCATCTCCAGTTATTTGTTTGAACCGTTCAATTGATAATCCTCCTTCTGTATCTATAAATATGGCTTTTTTTCCCTCTTTAACACATTGGACCATTAGGTTCAGGGCTATATTTGTTTTACCTGTTCCTGGAGGACCGTAAAATTGGGTTAAACATCCCTTTTCCACTCCTCCACCCATAATGGTATCTATAGAACAATTTATAGGGATTTTACTGCTATCATTTATTTCATTTAGAATTTTCAATTTAATCCTCTAAAATTTGATTGCTAATATTATTATGTTATTCAGTATTTAATTATCCGGTCTTTTAGTTTTATGGTTAATTTCACCGATAGATTCAGGTAATCTTCAACATCAGAAATATTTATATGCAAGCAAGTACATACTTACTAAGCATGGATGGAGATAGGTGCACCATAGATAACCATAACGAGGGAACCACCATAAAAACGGTTGAAGAGAGAATTTTAGATGCTGCCATGGTAATTTTCTCAAAAAATGGCTATAATGGTGCAACGACGATTAAAATAGCTGAAAAGGCAGGAGTAAACGAAATAACAATATTTCGGAAATTCAAATCCAAAGAAAATCTCTTAAAAACAGTTATTCAGAAAAATCAAAGTGAAACTCTGGAGACTCTGGACTACATCCTCTGCATGGAAAAAAGCGCAGATGTAGAAGATTGCATAAGAACACTTGGAATCACCCTGAACCAATTCCTGGATGAAAGAATGGATTTTGTTTTCATGATGGCTACAGAAGGAAGAAAAAGACCGGAGATAATGGATTTATTCACCCAATTTAGAAGGAAACTAATTGGACACTTAAGTGAATATTTCCGGGAACAGGTGAACCAGGGAAACATACGGAAATTGGATCCAGACCTATTAGCTATGACTTTATTCAATTTTATTTTTAGCAAAAGCCTATCAGTGAAAATATTCAAAGATAACCTCATAAAAGACGATTTAGAAGTATATGGAGAATATACCGACATCTTTATGAGGGGAATAGCACTCTAAGAGATTTTTAATTTTTTGATGTAAGGATTTTATCAAATAAAAAAAAGGAGGGTTTGTATGTCAACTGTGACACAATCCACCCAAACAGGCCATCAAAATGGTCTGAATATTGGTGATATGATTACTACATTTAAAGGTATTGCAGATAATCCTGTATCTAAATATCTCCTGAGCCGTACTCTGGATTATTGTGAAGCTGATGGAGCTAACCGTTTAGAGGTTTGTCTGGACCTTTACCTTGGAAATAGAGAAACCGCCTGTAGAAAATGTAAGATAGTTTCCAAATTTGTTAACTACATTATCAACACAGGAGCTTCCAGTTTCGGAGTTTCACAGGAAGAACTCAAAACAACCATGGAGGATAAGTACTGGGCCAAAGGATTAAGCAGTGTAATTAAGGGCATCGCTATTTTTGGAGTTAAGAAACCCTTCACTCCCGGGGCACCCTTTCAGGTAGTCTGGAACTTGAGCCGGGCCTGTAACATGAAATGCGTGCACTGCTATGAAAATGCGGGAAGGAAGGATGAAGACGAATTAAACACCCAGCAGATTAATGATGGTCTGGAAACAATGGCTAAAGCTGGTGTGACCTCCATCGCCTTCTCCGGGGGAGAACCCAGCATACACCCCCATATACTGGACTTCATTGATAAAACCAACGAGCTGGGAATGTTTGCGGCCATGGCCACCAACGGCTACACCCTTTCTAAGGAGGGAGTGTGTGAAAAATTCGTGGAAAATGGCCTTCAATTTGTACAGATAAGTGTGGACGGCCTCCAGGCGGAAACCCACGACTCATTTAGAGGTATAAATGGTGCCTGGGATAAGGCAATCCATGCCGTGGAAAACTGTGTAAACTACAACGATCTATTTGTGGAAGTAGCCACCACAGTCACAGAACATAACATCCAGGAGATACCAGAAATGATAGACTTCATGCGGGATAAAGGCGTCGACTGGTTCATGATCTACAACTTCATACCCACCGGAAATGGTGAAAATATTGCAAGCATGGATATTTCCCCCAAAAAACGGTTGAAACTACTGGAAACAGCCTATGATGAAAATGCAGAAGGTGAAATGCAGGTCCTCTCCACCGCACCACAATACGCCATGGTAGCTGAATCACTGGTCTCGGATGGTAACCAGGTAATTCCCACTCACTTCTACAATCCAGAATATGACGGATTCCTTATAAAGCAGTTGGCAGATTTTATAGGCGGCTGCGGTGCTGGAAGATTCTATATGAGCGTGGAACCCAACGGAGACTTATACCCCTGTGTCTTCTTCCCACATGACTCGGCGTTGAAACTGGGAAACCTGATGGAAGATGATTTTGAAGAGGTCTGGAAAGATAATCAATTACTGAGTAAACTCAGAAACAAAGAAATCCTGAAGGGCCACTGTGGTGACTGCGAGTCCCACAATATATGCGGAGGATGCAGAGCCCGGGCCTATAATTACTTCGGGGATATATTAGCACCCGATCCCGGTTGTATCAACAACAATAAGGAATGGAATAAAATTAGGAGTCACTTGCCCAAAGAAACTAAACAACTTAACGATGGCAGCTTATTTATCGATTTAAATAGTAAATAGGAAAAAAAGTTAGATGATTATGATGGATACGTTATTAATCAACCCCTACGATGAAAATGCAGTGAAAAATGGACTTGGTTTTATAAGCCCACCCCTCAACCTCATGTATTTAGGCGGGGCCTTAGAAGAAGCTTCTTACAATGTCAAAATAGTGGATGATGACCTGGAACAACTGGGATACAGTAAAATATGTAAAATACTATCTAAAGAAGAGCCCTCACTAGTGGGCATCACCGCCACCACTTCCACCATTAAAAATGCCCTGGAATATGCTAAACTAGTTAAAAAAATTCTACCAGATTCTTTAACTGTTATAGGGGGCCCGCACCCCACTTTTATGCCTATTGAAACCTTAAAATCCTGTCCCGATTTGGATGTAGTGGTAATTGGTGAGGGTGAAAAAACCATGACAGAACTGGCCGGTCTATCCCTTGATGAAAACAACGGACATCTAACCAATGTTAAAGGAATAGCCTATCGAGACGATGATAATATAAAACTCAACCCTCCCCGAGAATTAATAAAGGATCTGGACTCTATCCCATTTCCAGCAAGACACCTGGTACCCTTTGAATCTTATGGAACAACCCAGGGAAAATCCAGTGATATGATAACCAGTCGTGGCTGTGTCTTCAACTGTAGTTACTGTTCATCCTCACTCATCATGGGTAAAAAATTCCGGACACGCAGCCCAGAAAATGTGGTAAATGAAATAGAATACTTAATAGATAGGTATAAACTGGAAAACATCGCCTTTATGGATGATACCTTCATGCTCAATAAAAGAAGAGCAAAGACAATAGCAGATGAAATAAAAAAGAGGGGACTGGACATAGGATTTGTTGCTTCTTCAAGGGTTGATATGGTAAATAAAAGTCTAATAGAAAAACTCAGGAGTGCAGGTTTAACCACCCTCTATTATGGTGTTGAATCAGGGTCCCAGAGAATTTTAGATCTGATGAAAAAAGGGATAACCCTCAAACAAGCCGAAAATGCTGTAAAAGCCGCTAAAGATGTGGGAGTTGAAGTTTTAACCTCCTTTATCCTGGGATTTCCTGGTGAAACCCAGGAAGAGATGGATAAAACCATAGATTTTTCTATAAAACTTAATGCAGACTACAGTCAATTCTCTATACTAACACCATTCCCGGGAACTCCCATATACCATGAACTCAAGAAGAAGAAATTATTAGACACCGAAAACTGGAAGAAATATACCGTCCTGAAATCGGTTATCAAATATGAGGAACTGGGATTAAGTAAACAATTAGTGGAGAGGAAACTGGCCCAGGCCTACCTGAAATTTTATGCACGACCAAAATATCTGTTAAAACATCGTCATATGTTTAAAGTTATGCTGGAGACCATATATAGAAGTTTCATTGCACCTAAACTTAAAGGTGGAACTCCAAAGGGATGGTACAAGACACTTTCTAAGGGGAACGTCACTGAAAATTCTAAATAAACCTGAACTTTAATAATAAACCCTTAATACACAGGTATAAGCCCGGGATTATCTCCAGTGATGCACTCCCCACCCCGGGAAGTTACTACAAACGTGTTTTCAATTCCCACCATCCCAATACCAGGTATTCCTTTTTTGGGCTCCACGGCAAATACCATTCCAGCCTCTAATGGTTCGGTGAATTTCTCGGCGAGAACCGGTAATTCATCGATGATTAGGCCTATTCCATGGCCCAGGAATTTCACCCTTCTTTTACCGAAGCCCATGAAGTTTTCTTTAAAATCAGGTTCTAGTCCATCCATGATGGATGTGTAAATCTCCCCGGGAATTGCTCCCGGCTTTAACTGGGAGCCTATCTCATTTTGAATATCCACACACCGGTTATGGGCATCTATGGCATGCTGGGGTAGGGACTGGCCGAACATGTAGGTCACGGTCTTATCTGTATTGTATCCGTCAAATCCACAACCCACATCCACAAATACCAGGTCTCCCCTTTTTAATTTTCTTTCACGGTTTCCGAAGATCGGCGCAGCTGGACTTAAGCCCAGATTTCCACTGGCTCCATCAAAATAGCTGGGATAGATGGAGTTTTCACCAAATCCTACGTGTCCTAACACGATCTCGGTGTCGAACATTCCGAAACGGGTCAAACCATGGTGACCCTCGTCAATTAAAACTTTAAAGAGCTCTGCTCCCAGATCCGCTTCGCTCATCCCTTCCCGGAGCATCCCTGGTACCAGGTCCTCCAGGACGTGCTGGTGAATTTTACCAGATTTCCGCATTAGATTTAATTCATACTCACTTTTAACAGATCTTACCTTCCCCACGGGAATATCCACTGGTTTAAAATTCTTAAAGGGGAAGTGTTTGGAAAATCTCTGATACAAAGCCAGTGGGACGGCTTCTGTTTCCAGGTAAACAGTTTCTGGGAGTTTAGTTATGTCCTGAGCTGCGTTTCTATAGCTGTTCATGTGATGTATTTCCGGAAATAAAGATTCATCCAACGCCCGCTCATAACTTTTCCGTACCCAGAATACTGCTTCACCGTCCCGGGGGATAATTAACATCCCGTCCTGCATGGTACCGGTGAAGTAGAACTGGTTGATCTTAGAGAAAATAACCACCATCTCCCAGTCAGGGTTGGAAGAATCCATCACTGCTTTAAATCGTTCCATCCTATTTTCCAGTTCCTTTAAGGGTGTTTTGTTCATGTTTTATTACCTTCAAGTGTTTATTACCTTCGAGTTCAAAATTTGTTTACATTTTATCCTAGTTAAATTTTAAAGTCCTTTACACCTTTCCGGATTACCTTCGGTGGCTGGGTGGTCCAGTCAATTACTGTGGAATGGGTTCCCCTGAGTTTTCCCCCGTCTATTATTAGGTCTACTACATCTCCCAGTGATTCAGCTATCTCACTGGTAGATTCGGGTACTGGCTCACCGGATAGGTTGGCACTGGTGGAGGTTATGGGGAATTTCCGGCTAAGCTCCCGGGAGATGAGGTTATCCGGTATCCTGACTCCTATTTTATCTCCGCCGGCAGTCAGTAGTGGAGATACGTTTTCCTTTTTATTTAAGATTATGGTGAATGGGCCGGGTAAGAGTTCTTTAACCTTTTCTTCCCTCTCAAGATGGGCTATTTTATTTATATCCCCAATTTCTGATACACAAACAGATAAAGGTTTATTGTAATCCCTTCCTTTAATGGAATAAACCTTTTCTATTGCCGTATCACTAAATATATTGGCTCCCAGACCGTAGATGGTGTCGGTGGGATACACCACCAGGCCGTCATCTTCCAGAATATTTACAGCCATTTCTATCTCCCTTTTTTCCGGATTTTGGGGATCCATCCTGATTATTTTCATCCTATGTATATTTCAATCCCAAACTTATATCCTTTTAGAATTTTAATTAAATATTCATGCTGAACAAACTACGCCCCTACGTCAAGATCGTAATGGATCCCATTGCTGAGAGAATGAAGATCAACCCTAACATCATCACCGTGGCCGGCTTACTGGTGAGTGTTTTAGCTGCTTACATGTTTGCCAGGGGAGATTTACTCTTAGGCGGGGTGTTCATTGCTTTAAGTGGTTTTGTGGATATGCTGGATGGGGCTATCGCCCGTAAAAATCAAACCAACACTCCCTTTGGTGGTGTCCTGGATTCCACCATGGACCGGTTTGCAGATGCGTTTATCTTGATGGGAATTATCTACGGCGGTTTCGTTGATTGGTTTATAGGAATTTTAACCCTGCTTGCCTCCTTCACAGTGAGTTACGTCCGGGCCCGGGCGGAATCAGAGGGTATTAAATGTGATGTGGGAATAGCGGAAAGGCCGGAACGTCTGATAATCCTTATGGCCGGAGCGTTTTTAGGTTACTTCTTTAACCCATCTCTTATGTACTGGGCCGTGGTTATTGTGATGGTGTTAGGTTATTTAACAGTGATCCAACGTTTATATCATTCCTGGAGGGAATTAAATACCGGGAAGAAGCTACTGTAAAAGTTGTAAACAATCTGACTTGCCTCAAATTTTATTAAATTGTTGGTGGGATAGTATGGATGAAATTGAGAGGATTAAAAAGGATATGGAACTTTTCACAAAAAATATAAAAGAAGTCGAGTCCATAGAAGTTAATGCTAAAGAAGAAAAGATCATAGACATGGCCCGGAACTATTCGGGTGACACCACCTATTATCTGGAAAAAAAGGATAATTACACGGCATTTGGATGTATAACCTATGCACATGGCCTGCTTGATGCGGTGCGCCTGCTCCACCAGCTAATATAAGAAGTTCGAGATTAAATAACTTAAAAAGTGGGATTATGGTTAAGTTATTTAGAAAGGAATCACAAGTGGAAAAACATGGAAGGAACCATGTTGAAATTGTTTTTAACAGTGTGCTCAAACTAAAAGAAGTCATGTCCTGTTTCTATGCCAGTGACTTTAAAGAAGTGGATAAGAAAGTAGCTGAACTTTCTAAACTGGAACACGATGCTGACGACGTCCGTAGGAAGATGGAACTGGAATTCTATAACGGTGCATTCCTCCCCTTTGATCGAGAAGACCGGATAGTTCTGGCAGAGCTGGTTGATGGCGTTTCGGATATGGCGGAGAGCACAGGTTTTTCTATCTGTCTAAGCAGAGTGGATTTCCCCATTAAGGGTAAGGGGGATTTTGAAGAGTTCATGGACAAAATTATCGAGACTGTTTCTGTTTTGAGGGAATGTATAGAGAGCCTGGACACTGATATGGGAGAGTCCATAGCTAAAGCTCATCAGGTGGAAGATCTGGAAGACGATGCAGATATCATAGAAAGGAAAATCACAAAAACACTGTACCAGTTATATAAAGAGGATAAAATAGATATATTAACCTTGATGGAACTCAGGGATATTACCAAGATGCTGGGAAACATTGTAGATCGGGCAGAGAACGCATCTGACCGTGCTCTTATCATCGCCACCAAGAGGAGAGGTTGAAAAATGATATATCACAGCAGTGAAAAATTGGAGAACGCAACTTCTGACCTTAAATTTCTTCTAAATAAGAATTATAACAAAAAGGCAGCCCTGGACTTTGTAGGAAACCATTACCTCCTGGATAAAGAGGAGCGCAATTATCTGCAGAGAAAAGTCTATTCCACCGAGGCTTCCAAGGGCCGTAAAAGTAAGATCATACCTCTCAGCAAAATCAAAGGGAAAACCCTGTTTATCGATGGTTATAATGTGCTAATCACCGTGGAAAGTATCTGCAGCTCTGATGGGTCCATTGTAGTCTGTGATGACGGTGTCCTCCGGGATGTGAACGCTGTTTTCGGTAAATACAGGTGCAAAGAGGACACAGTGAATGCCTTAAACTCAGTCCTGGCCCTGGTTAGAATATACAACCCCAGTGACGTGCAGGTTTTCTTCGATAGTCAGGTGAGTAGAAGTGGTGAACTGGCCAAGGTCACCGAGGATATAATGGAAAAACAGGGAATACAGGGAAGTGCCCATACGGCTCCCAATGTGGACTACCAGTTGATTACCCTATCCAAAGAAAGTGATGGTGTGGTGGCCACCAGCGACAGTGTGATTATGGATAAGGTGGATAACATACTGGATATACCCTGCTTCATCCATAAGATCAAGAAAAAACATTTGTCCAAGGTTTTGACTAAATAATAATTTTCTAATTTTTATAAAAATAATAACAGGATCTAATCAATTTTTTAAAGTAAGTAAAAATAGGGAACTATTTAAAAATAAATAAAAAAAGGGAGAATAGATTTAATCTATATCCTCAAACCTTCCCTCTAATTTCTCTAAGACTCCCGGCAGTGTAGTGTACTCCATCTCATCAGCAGGTAGCCTGTGTGGTTCAAAGGGTCCATGTCTTCTCATGTAATCAGCGATTTCAGCTGCTTTCTGCCGAGCTGGGTCGTAAGCTGGGTCGTCGAACATGTCAGCTGGTCCGACAAGCATACCGTCTGCTATCTGGAATCCCATGGCCATTACCCTTGGTGGTCCGTCGAATCTCACTGGGTAAGCGTTTCTCTGGGCTACGGGCATGAGTGGTCCGTTGTGTGATCCTCTCATCCATCCTCCTACTAGGTGAGGGAAGGCGAAGGGTTCTACTACTTCTCCTGCTGCTGGGAATCCGGATTGTGCTCTGACGATGGCCACAGGGTCGTCTTTTCCCACGTATTTGCCGGCCATAAGGTTGAGCCTTTCGGTACTTACCGATGCTGCTATTTCGTTGTCGTCTCTTCTCCAGATCCTCTTTATTACATAGCGGCTTATGGTTCCCAGGAGTGCTACCACATCGTACATTTCATCAGGACAGCTCATGGTAACTTTTTTGTGTTCCATGACGTCGAATATTTCGAAGTTAAACCCGTTGTGCAGGGATGGGTCTATTACCAGTCCTGCGGTGGTAAAGGGGTCGGCGAACATCTTAAAGAGGGGCAGGTTAAATGCGCCGGGTTCGGTTTTGTCACAGGCAAACACGACCACCGGGTCGCTGGGCCTTTCTTTAAACTCCATCTCGGCTACTCCAGGTCCCATTCCCTTGATGTTTCCGCTGAATGTGTCGGAAAGCAGGTCCTGGCCAGCACCATACAATTTAAGTTCCCGGGCTACCTGTGTAGCTTCAAGAAAGGCTCCCCAGGCCAGTTTATGTACTTCTTCGTTTTCTTCACCATTTTGGTGGGTCATTATCAGTTCGGTGTCGTCTCCACAGTTGGTCACATAATAGTCTAAGAGAAGCCCTTCTTCCTGTGCCTTCTTCAATATTTCGTCACACTTCTTAAGTAGGGCTGGGTGTACCAGACCATGTCCTGCTATACTACCCACATCTGCTTTTATTACACTAATCGTAGTTTTTGCCATAAAAATACACCTCCAAATGATCTTTATAGATATTTTCTTACTAAATAGAAGGTTATTTAGTATTTTCTAGCCTAAAAATTGTAAATAGATTTTTTTAAAGGCTTACTCAACTTCAAGCTATCTATAAGTTTTTATATAAAAAAAATATGTTTAGATTTCCATATAAATTTATAGTTTTACGTGAAATTATGGAATTTGTCTTTAAGTATGGAGTGAAATATATTCAAATTAATGGAGTTTTCCCTTTATTTCCCGGGCCATATCTGCAGTCTTTGAGTTACCGCCCAGGTCAGGAGTTAATCTCTTTGCTTCATTTAGCACCTCTGAGAGGGCTTTTTCAAGTCTCTGTGCTTCCCCATTCTCTTTAAGATAATTCAACATCATAACTGCAGATAAGATCATGGCCGATGGGTTCGATATGCCCTGGCCGGCTATATCCGGTCCTGATCCATGTACTGGCTCAAATAAGCCATTTTTTTCCCCGATATTTGCTGACGGAGCTAAGCCAAGCCCTCCTACCAAGCCGGCCCCTTCATCTGATAAGATATCACCAAACAGGTTAGTGGTTACGATTACATCGAACATATGGGGTTTGGTGATGAGGAACATGGCCGTGGCATCCACGTATCGGTCGTCCAGCTCTATACCCTGGTAATTCCGGGCCACGTTATAGAAGGTGTCTTTAAATATACCATCAGTTTTTTTAAGTACGTTGGCTTTATGTACTGCTGTTACTTTACCTCTACCCGTTATCTTAGCATAATCGAAGGCAAATTTACAGATCCTCTCTGCTGCCTGTTCAGTTATAACCCGCAGGGCGGTGGCGCCTTCCGGGGTTTCCTCTTCCATGCCAGAGTAGAGTCCTTCGGTGTTTTCCCTTATAATTACCATATTCAGGTCCCCGTAAACACTGGGAACCCCGGGATAGGATTTAACCGGCCGGATATTGGCGTATAAATCCAGGGCTTTTCTAAGGGCTAATATACCGCTTCTTTGACCGGGTACCGTGGTGACCGCCCCAAATAATGTGGCATCTGCCTGGCGGGCTATCTGAATGGTTTCTTCTGGTATGGTGGTGCCGGTGCGATCGTAACATTCACATCCGGCATGAGCTTCTGTAAAATTTAAAGAGACATCTAAAATATTTAAAAGCTCTAAAGTGACCTCCATAACTTCAGGTCCTATGCCATCTCCTGGAATAACCGCTATATCGTACATGGAATCCCCTTTAAATTTGAAGGTTCGTTCTTGATAATAAGTATATTGGTATGGACGGATATAATATGTAATAATCTTAGTATTCTATTTGTTGTAAACACCGTGTTATTTTATGAATATTTGGAAGTGAGACCAATGGAGAGGGATGAGAATATCAATGAATTGATTGAGATTTTAGCAGATGAAGATGAACTGGTGAGAATACAGGCATCAGAATCCCTGGAAGAGATTGGAGAACCTGCCGTTTGCCCACTTATAGAAGCATTAGAGCATGATGATAAAAATATTCGACGGTATTCTGCCAAAGTTTTAGGGGAAATTGGTGACGAGAGGGCGATTGAACCACTTATACTTAACTTAAGAGACGGTAATAAATGGGTTCGGAGGGAAACTTCGGGTGCGCTCAGTAAGATGGGTGAACCAGCCACCACCCCCTTGATACAGTTGCTGGAGGATCCTGATTGGAAGGTCCGCGGTGCAGCAGCATGGGCTTTAGGAAGGATAGGAAGTAAAGAAGCTGTAGACCCCCTGGTAAAGGCCCTGCTTGAAGATGAAAATGGATTCGTCCGAAGCGGAGCTGCCAATGCCCTGGGAAGCATCGGTGATGAAAGGGCAGTGGAACCCATGAAAAAAGCCACCAAGGATGAAAGCAGTTACGTGCGGAAAGTTTCAGAGAAATACCTGAAAAAATGGGGAAAATTTGAATAGTTCACCCCCCTGACCTTAACTAATTTGGTTGGATTTATAAATAAATACCTTTTAAATTTCTTTCTAACTCTAAAAAGTGATATTTCTAGATCTTTCATAGTCTACTAGAAAAGGAATATTTATTAGTTTCCTATAGTCAAAATAAAATGTACCGGATTTTTATTTCTTTATAAATATTCCTTAGATTATATTCTGTAAACTCAAGTAGGTGGTAGAGTGAAGGTAAGCGTGATCGGTGCATCAGGCAGAGTGGGAAGAACCGCTGCCTTTTGTCTTGCTGAGGAAAATATGGTGAGTAAACTGGTGTTGTTTGCTCGTGAAGAGAGTCTTGAAAAAATAGAAGGCGAATCACTGGATATGTATGACGCCATGGCCGCTAAAGAAATTAGAATTAAAATTTTATCATCTTGTGAAATGGAGAACCTGCATGACTCAGACATCGTGGTTATAACTGCAGGAGTACCCCGAACAGCAGGTATGTCCCGGTCGGACATAGCTATACCCAACGCTAAAATTGTGGCAGAATATGCCAGGTTGGTGGCTGAATACTCACCTAACTCCATCATCCTGGTGGTGACCAATCCTGTGGATGTCATGACCTATGTGGCCTTGAAGGCGTCTGGTTTCGACAGGAATAAAGTCTTCGGCCTGGGCAATCACTTGGATTCCCTGCGCCTCAGGAACATGCTGGCCAAACACTTCAACATCCATGTAAGTGAGGTGCACACCAGGGTTATAGGTGAGCATGGTGATCATATGGTCCCCCTGGTAAGTTCCACTTCCATCGGGGGTATTTTAATTAAAAATTACGCTTTAGATGGTACCATCGACGTAGAGGGCATGGTTAAAAAGGTCATCAACGCTGGTAGTTACGTGATAGATAAGAAGGGCTCCACTGAGTTTGGACCGGCCTACGCCATTGCCAACATCATCAGCACCATCTTAAATGATGATAAGAAAATCTTAACCGTCAGCGCATATCTGGATGGGGAAATCGAGGATATTAAGGATGTATGTCTGGGAGTACCTGTTAAACTGGGAATTAACGGTATAGAACGTATCATTCCCATTAAAATGAGTCAAAATGAAATTGATGCTTTCAAAAAAGCGGCTAAATTCGTTAAAAAGGAAACGGATGCCGTGATAAAATCTTTAGAGTAAATTAAATCCTGGATTTTTTTTACCTTATTTTCATGTTTTAAAACTATTTTTTATATTTAAAACCCTGATTATTGTTTCAAACCCCTGGTTTTTGTTTTTAAAACCCTATTTATGTTTTATAAATTTTTTTTATGGGGATTTTATCAAGCCGTTATTTAATATTGATTTTTTAAAAGAAGTATAATTTTCACAGTAAGCTTTATATATTTGTTCAGTTAAAATATCATTTGACATCCTAATTTTGAACATTGTATAAAAATTTCATCTGAGGGACATTAAACCTACAAAAATTTTCTCGCCGGAAGTCCATTTCCCCATAGTTTATATATATGGATTTTCAATCATTAACCACCTATAAAAATGAAACAAGAAATAGCGTTCGAAGGGAAAGTCACACTATGATAAACATAGGAATTTTAAACTTACAGGGAGATGTCCAGGAACACCTGGAAGCCACCCTAAATGCCGCTGGAAAAATGGGCATAGAATGTGAAATTTCAAAGGTGAAAACAGCCGGTGAAGTTTCCAGATGCCACGGCCTCATAATTTCCGGGGGAGAAAGCACCGTAATCGGGAAACTCATAAAAGAAGAAGGGATAGACCAGGTCATAAAAGAACAGAAAATAGCAGTGCTGGGTACCTGTGCCGGGATGGTGCTACTGGGAAATAAAACAGATTACCAGCAACCTCTCCTGGGACTCATAGACATGCAGGTTAAAAGGAACGGATTCGGCAATCAGAGGCTTTCATTTGAGAGGCAAATTGAAATATTCGGTGAAAAATTCCCGGGAATATTCATAAGAGCGCCTTACGTCAGTGCAGTTGGAGATGGAGCCGAAGTACTAGCCCAGATTGATGATAAAATAGTGGCAGTTCAGAAGGGAAAATATCTGGCCATGGCCTTTCACCCAGAACTCACTCAGGATACCAGAATTCATGAATATTTCATAAAGGAGGTAATAAATTGTGTGGAATAGCAGGAGTCGTATTTAAGGATAGTAAAATTCATCCAGTAGGGAATTTCATGACTAAGATGCTGGAAGCCCTACAACACAGGGGACCGGACTCAGCCGGATTCGCCATATACGGTGGTCTTGGACTTTTAGAAAACGAGTACCTCTTAAACATAGAAATCAAAGAAACCCCCGGTCTTCTAGAACAGGTTAAGAACACGGTAAACAGCACCACCCCCATTAAAAAGGAAGAGATAATCCCCTCTGTGGAAGATTATATCATCTACCGTTGTAAAATAGCCCTTAATTCCTTTAATGAGCTGAAACCACTCATCATGGATATCGATGATATAAACAACGTTATAGTCTTAAACGGCAGTCACTCATTCGAGATGATAAAGGATGTGGGGCTGGTTAAGGACATCGCAGAACGGTACAATACCCAGGATAAGAAGGGAACCCACGCCATCGGCCACACCCGATTCTCCACAGAAAGTTTGGTGGACCGGTACCATGCCCATCCCTTCCAGAGCTACATCATCCCTGATATAACCGTGGTGCACAATGGACAGATAACCAATTACTGGAAGATAAGAGACCCCCTGGAGAGGAAAGGCCACATCTTCGAGACCACCAACGACACAGAATGCATCGTCCACTACATAGCAGATAAACTGAATGAAGGCTATAAACTCGAAGAAGCCTTAGAACAATCAGTAAAAGATATGGACGGACCATTCTCCTACATCGTAGGTACACCCAATGGAGTGGGTATTGCCAAGGACCAGTTAGGACTCAGACCGGGTGTTATGGCAGAAAATGAGGAGGTGTTCGCCATAGCATCTGAGGAGATTGCCCTTAGAGAAGTGATGGACACCCATGATATCGATCAGATTTCACCAGGTGAGGCCAGGGCTTACACCATATAATAAAGATTACACCATAAAGAGGAAAAAGGAGTTTTTTAAAATGGAAGAAGTTATAATCGACGCCCAAGGAAAAACACCCCGGGAGGTAAACCAGATCCTGAAAATATCCTGCAAGGATAAAGATAAATTTATAATCAAAAACCCCAACGCCATGCACTACATAGCCGCCGGGTTAACCGAACCAGTGGATGTTGAAATAGACGGTTCAGCAGGGTACTTCGCCGGCACCATGATCCACGGCGCCCGGATACACATAAATGGAAATGCGGGATGGTTCCCTGGAGATAACATGACTGAAGGAGAAGTAATTGTCGACGGCTCTGCAGGTGATGGGGTAGGTCAGGGCATATACGGTGGTACGGTGGTAATTAGAAGAGACGCCGGCTCCAGGACCGGGGAGATAATGAAAAATGGAACCATCATCATCGGTGGAAACTCAGGATTCATGACCGGACTCTTCATGATGGGCGGACGCATCATCATCCTGGGAGATATATCAGACGATGCCGGCGAATCCATAATCAGGGGAGTCATCTACATCAAAGGAGCCATTAAAAGCCTGGGAAAGAATGCCAAGGTGAAAGAAATTAACGATGCCGATAAAAAGGAATTAGAGGAGCTCCTTCCCCAATACGGGTTCAATCTAGAACGTGAAGAATATGCTGATTTCAAGAAGATAGTCCCCCTAAGTAAAAGACCATTCTATGGTAAAGAATCAGAAGAAGGATAGGAGAATTGATGACAATGGAAAGTGAAACAAAAGATAAAGTGGCCCTGGTAGGGACACCCTGCCATATGACAGCCGCAGCGAAAATAGACACATTCTCAGATTATCTGGGTGAATCACCCCTGGATATAAAGATAGGCCTTTTCTGCATGGAAAATTTTTCCTACTCCTACATGAAACAACTCCTAGAGGAAAATGGCTATGACATGAAGGACGTCATCGAATGCCGGGTAGAGAAAGGTTATTTCTGGTTCTACCTTACCGAGGGCCGTTTGTTCAAGATCCCATTAAAGGAAGCTAAAAGCTGCATGAGAAAGAACTGCCAGATATGCATGGACTACACCTCTGAAGACTCAGACATATCAGTAGGTTCTGTAGGATCTCCTGAAGGATGGTCCACCATCATAGTCCGGACAAAAAAGGGATTAAAATTATTAGAAGATGCAGAAGAAGATAATTACATAACAACCAAGCCAATAGAAGATTCAGGACTTAATATACTCGAAAACCTGGCTCGCAAGAAGAAAAAAGAAAATAAAGCAGAGATCACCAAAAGGGAGCATGTGGGAAGACCAGTACTCTACCGCAGATACATCTCAGAGGATGATTTTGCTGAAGAAGTACGTGAATGCCAGTTTAAAGATCTTAAAGGAGATGTGGTAGATGTAGGTGCCTGCGTACTCTGCGGAGCCTGTTTACTGGCCTGTCCAGAGAACATCATAGTGATAGAAGACAGGAAACCACAGCTTAAGGGAAAATGCCCAGAAGGATGCAACCTCTGTTACGTGGCCTGTCCCCGAACCTATAATCCAGAAAAAGAACCACTCATTGAATCAGATAAAAAACCACTGGGTAACTACCTGAAAATAGTATCTGCCCAGGCACCCATGATAAAAGGCCAGGATGGAGGAGTGGCCACCGCACTTTTAAACTATGCCCTGGCACAGAAAGTGGTTGATCAGGTGGTTGTGGTGGATAAAAACAGGGACCATCCCTGGAAGCCAGTTTCCAAACTCACCGATAACCTGGCGGAAGTTCTAAGTGCATCAGGCACCAAATATGCTGCCTGTCCTGTTTTCAAATCATTAAAAGAGGAGCAGAACTAAGGAGGAGTTAGATTTGCCATTTAAAATAGAGAGAAACCAAGAACTATGCAGGAGAAACTTCGATAGACCGGGATGCTGCTGGTACATGTGCGATAACCGTGACGAAGAACTTTGCCAGAACTGTTACTCCTGCCTTAACAACTGTCCCCATGAAGTCTACGAGATCGTGGATGACGAACCATACCCCTTACACCATGAAAACTGCGTAGGATGCAGGATCTGTGAAGAAATGTGTCCCAACAACGCCATCGAAGTTAACGCCGTGGTGGAAGACCGTAGAAATGTATGGTCCTTTGCAGACATGGTAGAAATTGAAAGAAAATCTGCGGAAGGTTCCTACAAGGTACGTGGTTGTGGAGCAACCAGAGTGGTTCCCACCTTCGATGACCTGGTGGTGGTTCCTGCCCAGGTATCCCGGCCACCCATAGATAAATACCGGGAGCCCTGTAACACCAGGGTAACCCTGGGTTCACGATTTGCGGAAAACCCACTGGTCCTGGACACGCCGGTGATGATAGCCGCCATGTCCTTCGGAGCCCTGAGTAAAGAGGCTAAGATAGCCCTGGCCATGGGCGCCACCCTGGCTGGTACAGCTACCAACACTGGGGAAGGTGGAATGCTACCGGAAGAAAGAAAATACGCATCTAAACTCATAGCACAGTATGCCTCCGGTCGTTTCGGTGTTTCAGCCAAGTACCTGAACAACTCGGATGCAGTGGAGATCAAGATTGGTCAGGGTGCTAAATCTGGTATGGGAGGACACTTACTGGGAGAGAAGGTAACCGCCGATGTATCCCGCATCAGGATGATACCGGAAGGTACCGATGCCCTGAGTCCCGCCCGGCACATGGATATCGTAGGTCCCGAGGACCTCAGTATGAAGATATCCCAGTTAAGGGAGATCACCGACTGGAAGGTGCCCATCATCGTCAAATTCACCTCTGGAAGGGTGAGTGACGATGTGAAGATCGCGGCCAAGGCCGGTGCCGATATCATAGTGGTGGACGGTATGCAGGGTGGAACCGGTGCCGGACCGGACGTGGTCACCGAGCACTCGGGTGTGCCCACCATAGCCGCCATAGTGGAAGCTGATGAAGCACTCAAACACATAAACCTAAGGGATAAAGTGAACCTGGTAGCGGGAGGAGGTATCAGAAATGGAGCAGATATGGCCAAGGCCATAGCCCTGGGTGCCGATGCAGTCTACATCGCCACCTCTGCACTCATCTCCATTGGTTGCCGGGTGTGCCAGATGTGCTACGCCGGTACCTGCAGAAAGGGTATCGCCACCCAGAACCCCCAGCTTAGAAGACGGCTGGACTACCTGGAAGGAGGTAAAAGGGTGGCCCGTTACATCGAAGCCATGACCGAAGAAGCGGTGATGCTAACCCAGCAGGCAGGTAACACCGATATCCTTAAACTGGAAAAAGATGACCTGCGCGCCTTAACTGTGGAGTCATCAGCACTCACCGGGGTTAAAATGGCCGGTTTAGAGACACCTATCAGTTCTAAATAGGTTATTTTAAACCCTAATTTTTTAAAAAAAATTTCTTTTAATTTTTCTTTATTTTTTTAAAAATAGAAAATTTTTTAACTAATTCTCATTTTTTAATGAATTTTTTATATTTTACTTAAATATTCTAAACATTTCATTACTCTTTTTTGTTTTTATTAAATTATTTTAAGGTCCTTATTTTGCAAAAATTCATTTAACAACGCTTAAATAGCAAAAAGATATATATTTAACGGAAGTATGCTTCCTCCATCCTTGAGGAGGTGTTCTTTTTTATGGACTATTTAACGGAGGAATATATTTTATGGACCCAATTTTAAATTCAGGAGATACAGCCTGGATGCTTATCTCGACAGCTTTAGTAATTTTAATGACAATTCCTGGATTAGCACTTTTCTATGGGGGGCTCATCAGGAGAGAAAATGTTTTAAACACGATATTTCTTTCTTTTGTAACCTTTGCAATTGTAAGTATATTATGGCTCGTTTATGGTTACGATATCGCATTTGGATCCGATATATGGGGAATTTTAGGAAATTTAAGCAATCCTTTCTTCAATGGGATATTAGAAACAAAGGCATTGTCCACCTATGCACCCACCATACCGACCAGTTTATTTGCAGTGTTCCAGATGACCTTTGCAGCTATAACTGTGGCTCTTATCTCCGGTGCCATCGTGGAGAGAATGAAGTTCTCAGCATGGCTGGCATTCATACCAGTCTGGTTAACCCTGGTATATTTACCCATAGCCCATTGGATATGGGGCGGAGGATGGTTATATCAACTAGGTGCCCTGGATTTTGCTGGAGGCCTGGTAGTCCACCTTAACTGCGGTATGGCCGCCTTGGCGCTGGTGCTACTTATGGGAGCCCGGAAAAATGCGAAATTACTACCCCATCATTTAGGATACTCGGTAATAGGTGCTGGCCTCCTGTGGTTCGGTTGGTTCGGATTCAACGCAGGTTCCGCTCTAGGTGCAAATGACCTGGCCATATCGGCCATGATAGTGACCAACACCTCTGCAGCGGTGGGTATGCTTACCTGGATGCTGATGGACAAACTGCAGACCGGAAAACCAACCCTTCTCGGAGCATTATCCGGTGTAATAGCTGGATTAGCCGCTATAACACCTGCTGCAGGATATGTAAACTTCCCAGCAGCCCTGGTAATTGGATTTGCTGCAGGAATATGTGGATATCTGGCAGTAACCCATCTCAAACCCCGTTTCGGCTATGACGATGCCCTGGATGTATTTGGAATCCACGGTATATGTGGTGTAGTTGGAGCCATTGGTGCCGGTCTCTTTGCAACCTCTACCATCAACGGCGCAATTGCCGGCGGGCTGTTCTTTGGAAATCCATCTCAGCTGGGTGTTCAACTATTGGCCATAGCAGCTGTTGGAGTTTACTCCTTAGTCATGACCCTGATAATTGGTAAAATCATCGATAAAACCATAGGACTCCGGGTTGATGAGGACCATGAAATAGAAGGTCTAGACATCAACCTGCATGAGGAATCCGGTTACAGACTGTAGAGTAAACCTTTAAACGAACAGAAAACTATAAAATCCCTGTAAATAAAAATATTTCTAACAAGCTAATTTGTTTGAGGAATAAAAAATGAAAAGGATACTAACAGTTATAAGACCAGATAAACTCGAGGATGTAAAGGATGCCTTAGAGGAGATCGGGTGCCATGGATTGACCGTGAAATATGTTAAAGGCAGAGGAAGACAGTTGGGTATTACCGAGAGTTATAGAGGCCATGATTACAACGTGGATGTCCTTCCTAAAGTGGAAATCGAAATAGTAGCCAAAGATGAAGATGTAGAAAACATCGTGGATACTATCGTAAAAACTGGTCAAACCGGATATATTGGAGATGGTAAGATCTTCATATCACCTGTAGAAGAAGTGATAAGGATAAGAACAGGTGAAAGAGGGGAAAACGCCATATAAATAGTTTGTTTTTTCTTAGAAAACTTTTTTCTTTTTTAAATATGTTTTTTTCTTTTTTAACTGATTGAATACATTTGATTCTACTTTTAGTTCCATCGTATTAAAATTATATTCTACTTTAGTTCCCATTATACAAATTAGAATTCCACTTAGTTCCATTATACGTACAAATTAGAATTCCACTTTAGTCCATAATATGTACTAATTGTAAAATTTTGTGAACGATCTGAATTTTTATATCAGATTTTGTGAACGTTCGGTATCTTTTTATTCTACTTTGTGAACTTAATCGAAACCTTTATATTGTATGAAACCAATTTTTTATATGCCGGAAGTATGTTTCCGTTAACCGGTCCATAAGATAAAAATTGACTCAAGTGAGGTGGTTAAAAATCAAGGGGGAAATAACAACTGAATAACTAATAACCAACTAAAATAACTTAAAATTAAATTAAAAACATTAAAATTAAGTAAATAGTCTTTAAAACGATAGCAACTTTTTTAAACTATCTAATACTAGTCGATAATAACTGAATAAGAAAATAAATCTTTATAAATGGAGGAAAAAATTTATGGTAGATGCAGTACTTAACTCTGGTGACACTGCCTGGATGCTGACATCCACTGCACTGGTTATGCTGATGACTGTGCCTGGTGTAGCATTATTCTACGGCGGTTTGACCAAGAAAATCAACGTATTAAACACCATGTTCATGTCAATAATAGCCTACGCCATCACCAGTGTCATCTGGGTGCTTTACGGTTTCCCACTGGCATTCGGTGCAGATTCCTTTATGGGATTAATAGGAAGCCCGACAAACCTATTCTTTACAGGAATAGGGGTAGAACAACTATCAGCAGTAGCCCTCACCATACCTGAAACAGTATTCGTAGCCTTCCAGATGACTTTCGCCGCCATAACCGTGGCACTGGTCTCTGGTGCCGTGGTGGAGAGGATGAAGTTTTCCAGCTGGATAGCCTTCGTGGTCCTCTGGGTCACACTGGTGTACGTTCCCATCGCCCACTGGGTATGGGGTGGAGGATGGTTATACGCGCTAGGTGCACTGGACTTCGCTGGTGGTACCGTTGTACACATCAACTCTGGTGTAGCCGCTTTAGCCCTTGCATTACTCCTGGGTAGAAGAAAAGAAGCCACTTTGTTACCAAACAATCTGGGATACTCCGTAATCGGTGCCGCTTTACTGTGGTTCGGTTGGTTCGGATTCAACGCAGGTTCAGCACTCACCGCAGGTGGTCTGGCTGGAAGTGCATTTATAGCAACCAACACCGCAGCAGCAGCAGCTGTGGTCTCCTGGGTAATCATAGACTACATAAAAACAGGTAAACCAACCTTGCTCGGTGCCATAACTGGTGCAGTAGCTGGTTTAGTTGCCATCACTCCTGCAGCCGGTTTCGTAACCGTGCAGGCGGCAATCGTTATTGGTTTAGTAGTCAGTGTAGTATCATACTTCTCTATAAGCTTCCTGAAAGCCAAACTGGGATACGACGATGCACTGGATGTATTCGGAGTTCACGGTATGGGTGGTCTATGGGGAGCACTGGCCACTGGTCTGTTTGCAGCACCATTCATCAACGAACTGGGAACTGGTTTATTCTATGGAAACCCTGGACAACTGGTAACCCAGATTATCGCTGTAGTGGCAGTCGGTCTTTACAGTTTCATAGCAACCCTTATAATAGGTAAAGTAATAGACCTGATCATCGGTCTGAGGGTAGACGAGAAAGAAGAAATCGAAGGATTGGACACCAATCTACACGAAGAGACCGGTTACCGGATATAACCAAGTAGGTAGGTGAAAAATATGACGAAAGAGATAGTGGCCATAATTAGACCAAATAAACTGGACGATGTAAAAGATGCCCTGGAGACAATTGGATGCCACGGTATAACCGTTACAGAAGTTAAAGGGCGTGGAAGACAGTTAGGAATAACAGAAAGTTATCGTGGAAGTGATTACCGTATAGATCTACTTCCCAAGACCCGTCTGGAAATAATAGTCCAGGACAAGGATCTAGAAGAAGTAATTGAAACCCTGGTAAAGACTGCTCAAACCGGAGATATAGGGGACGGGAAAATCTTCATATCTCCAGTGGAAGATGTAGTACGAATCAGAACTGGTGAAAGGGGTGATGAGGCCGTTTAAATTTCAAAGAAAAAAAACAATATTAGAATAAAAAAATATATTTTTTTCTTTTTTTCCTCTTTCTTTTTCCTATTACTTTCTAATTTCAAAAATCTTTGAGCTAACAGGATAAACCATCTTTAAAACTAGGGGGTAGTGTAAAAAAAATATGTACCGAGAAATAATTCCAGGTCTTTATTTACTAAAGAGTAAAAAACCAAGTAGCAACTCTTATTTAATTTTAGGAGAAAAATTGAAGGTCCTAATAGATTCTGGAATCAGCCAACATTTTAATTTTCTAACAAAAGACCTGAAAGATATTGGAGTTGATACACGCAGCTTAAACATGATTATAAATACCCATGAACATGTGGACCACTTTGGAGCTAACCGATATCTCCAGGAAAGAGTCCCTATTCTTGCTCATCGGTATGCTGCCACGAAAATCGTATCGGCAGATGATGAAGTGATGCTCTGCCGGGCCCACGGAGAAGATCCTACCGGCTATCAGGTTAACATGTGGCTGGAAAATCTTAACGTGCTGGATCTGGGGGATTGGTTTTTAAAAGTGCTGCATACACCGGGCCATACCTCAGGATCTCTTTGTATTTATGAGCCCAGACGAAAAGTCCTCATCTCTGGTGACACGGTATTTGCCCGGGGCACAATTTCCGATATCTCCAGCTCAGGAAGCTATGGTGAATATATAAACTCCTTGGCCCGGCTCAACACCATGAAAATTGACCTGCTACTACCCGGACACGGGGCTATATCTGTAGATGTGGAAGAGGATATTGAAAAGGCAATAGAAAATGCCAGGAGAAAACATGAACATTTTTTAAACGATGCTGGAGGTTAAAAAAATTTTAAATTTAAGAAGGGAGGTGTAAACATTGGAACATAAAAAGATAATGATTTTAGGGGGTAATTCAGGTAAAGATATAATATTAGGGAGAATATGTGAAAAAAACGTGGAAACTGTGGCCATGGAATACGGGAATGTCCACCACAAAAAACAGAAGCTGCACTTCTTCAGTGTACCTTCACCAGAAAGATTCGGATTCATGTATCATATTTTATCAAAGGATATAAACGGTGTACTTGTACTTGTTGAGGACAATGGTTTAAAAACCGGTGAATTAGAAGCTCTAAATTTATATAAGCAGACAGGAATACCCCAAGTAATACTTGCTTACAGTAGAAGTAAAGAGAATGTTCCCCTTGATGTGGAAGAGAATGTTCCCCTTGATCTTGAGGAATGTGTTCCCCCTGATCTGGGTTTAAAAGGAAATATTTCCCTGATTTACATCGATTCCATGAATGAGGAAGATATCTCTAGAGGTGTGGAGATGCTTCTAGAGAAAATAGATGCCACTAAAAATCTGGAACAAACCAGGGCATATACCGTGATTTAGCAAATTATGAATTAAGTAGGGGAATTAAATGAAAACAATTTTAATTATTGGAGCTGCCAATTCCGGGAAGAAAACCATACTAAACAAATTAAGGGCACAGGAAGATGTAGAATTTCAAAGTTACGACTGTGAAAAAATCGTCCTAAAAGACCAGGTGGACTATCTACTTCGATTGTCCGGGGAAAATCAGCTCAATCTAATAAATGAAAGGTTAGATAAAGAGGTAGATGGGATTATTTATGTTGTAAATAACCGGGCTGGTTTCACAGATGATGACCAGGGAATAATCGATTTAATCAATGAAAAAAATATTCCACACGTCATATTTGCCAATAAACAGGACCTGAAAAGCGGAAATATAATAAGTAACACAGAGGCCCTGGTTATTCCAACAATCGCCACCAAGGGAATAGGTACAAACGATGGACTTACCTTTCTTTTAGAGATGATAGAATCCGGGGGAATTGACCAGGAGGAATCAAGGGAAATAAACCAGCAAAAATCAAGTTATCACCCCTTAAGGATAGATGAACATGACCCAGAAATCTGCAAGGTAAGGTTCTTCTTACGCCAGGTAGAATTTGAAAATGTTAAAAAGAGACTTGAATCAGAAGGATTTGGAAATATAACTATTACAAATATTAAATATGTAGATAAAGCCCTTGAAAAAAGGGAAATTTACAGAACAAGCAGTTACACAACACAATATCCGGAAAAGGTCGAGTTAATGTTGGTCACCATGAAAGAGAACATCCACTATATCTGCCAGGCACTGGCCAGTATTAAATCAGAGGATATCGATGATCATCTCATCATCAGTCCCGTTGAAAATGTGTTAAGGATAAGGACCAGGGAAGAAGGTGAAAATGCCATAGAATAAAATTTTTTAATCGTATTTTTTGGAAGTTTTTTTAATACCACCGATAAACAATATACTACAAAAAAAATAACATGGTCTATCACCCTTCCATTTTCAGGAGAAAATCAAAATGCCAGAATTACCCAGTGTAGAAATTTTTAAACGATTCCTGGAATCCACATCCTTAAAACAGGAAATCCGGTCCGTGAAAGTAAATAACCCGGAAATATTAATGAACACCTCACGGGCAGAACTCACAGATGAACTCCGGGGACAGGAATTTATCCAGGGTAAAAGATACGGCAAATATCTGTTCGCACAGCTTAAGAACAATAATTATCTCACCTTCCATTTTGGAATGACTGGCTACCTTAAATACTTCCAAAAAGAGAGCCACCCCTATATCCGGTTACAGATAGAATTTACCAATGGATATAAACTGGGTTTTGATGATATGCGGAAGTTCGGCAAGGTATGGTTAACCCGTGACCCGGAAGAGTTTCTGAAGGAAAAAAAGTTAGGTCCAGACGCCCTGGAAATAGACTTTAAAACTTTTAGGAAACTATTCAAGAAACGGGAAGGCCAGTTAAAACCACTCCTTCTGAACCAGAATTTTATAGCCGGGATTGGTAATCTCTATGCTGATGAAATCCTCTACCAGAGCAGTATACACCCCCTGAGCAAGGCAGATAGGCTGGATGAACCTGAACTCCGCCTACTTTTTAACGAGATGAAGAGGGTTTTATATAAGGCCATCGACTATGAGGATAGAATCGATACTCTTCCATCCTCATTTCTACTTCCTCACCGCTACTTAAATGGAGAATGTCCACAGGGAGAGGCTTTAAAGATCATAAAAGCTGGTGGAAGGACCACCTATTTCTGTCCGGAACACCAAAAATTATTTTAATTAAAAATCCTGTAATCACATGAAACTGGCCTGTAAAAACCATTTTTCACGAAAAAAACTCAAATAAACCAAAAAATATTAGTAAAATATTTAAGTAAGTCAAATATAGATTCTCATGCAAATAATTCTTAATTTTTAGGAGGTGGAAAAATTAAGAAAAAAACCATAATGGTTACTATATTATTATTTGCCCTAGCCGTATCTTTAAGTCAGTGTGCATTTGCTGCAGATACGTACAGTAGCTCACAGATAAACCAAGCATCAACCAACGTAAAGAATTTCGTGGAAAAAAACGACAGACTACCTAACTATGTAACCATAAACAAGAAACAGGTTACCATGCCCCAGTTTCTATATCTAATGACCAGTAACGTGCAGAACCTTAAAAACGGGAAAAAAGTATCGGTCACCAATAGGGCGGTACAAACTCCCTCAAGCAGCCCTGAAAATATAAAGATAGGTAACATACAAAAATCACAGTACCTGACCATTAGCCAGAACACTAAAAATACCATAATTTCTGCTGGAAAAGCACCAAACAGTGCTAATACTTCCATCGGAACCATGGGATATAAGAATCTGGTGTACACTTACGCCAAAGTACTGAACTTCTATAGGCTCAATAATCGGTTTCCGAACTTCGTATCCGCAACCCCCTATCCTGAAAAATTAGGATGGACTCAACTGTCTTTCACCTACCATCATCAAACCACAGATTACACCTGTGGTCCGGCATCGCTGAAGATGGCCTTCTCTCATTACGGTGTAACACTGAGTGAAAGTTGGCTGGCCAACAAAGCAAGTTCCAATGCCCAGATAGGGACAACCCAAAATGGTATGATAAAAGCGGTAAATGCGGTGAATACTAATTATGGTACTAAATTCTCCATGACCACGGAAAGTTTCACCGGATGGAACAGAATCCAATCCTATATCAGTAAAGGCATACCGGTTATAGTTCGGATTAAATCCTTTTTAACCCCTGGTGGTACCCATTACGCCATGATCAGTGGTATAAACCTGCAAACTGGGACGGTATGTTTAGGTGATCCATCCTGGGAGGGTAAAAATACGTTCTCAGTGAACCATCCCGGTGTTAAAAACCATTATGTAACCATGCAGTACCTGCAGGACAGTTTACAATGGGTTATAAGTAATGCCGGTATAAACAAACCATTGATGCCTTTAATCAAAAAGTAGAGAGTAGACTCTCTATTTATTTCTTTTTTTATACTAAATCCTGAAATTCTAATGCTCTAAATGTTCTATGGAAGATTAAAATGGATAAAAAATTGATAATTAGTATAATAATAGTTGTAATTATACTAATTGTAGTTTACCTATATCTTGGCTCAGCTACACCACCAGAAAACCTCACACAGTCATCCAATATTAACTATTCCAATGTGAGTGGAATTTTCGTGTAGAGGCAAGGGTAGTAAGTTCATAGGGTGAAGGTACCTCATAATTTCCTAGAGTGAAGTACCATAAATTCCCTAGAAGGAAAAATACCATTTCTTTCTAATTCATTCCGGCTCCAGATATCTTTCGGTGGTTTTCATGTAGAATATCCAGGATAGGAAGTAGGTGAAGAAGGTTACCACCATGACTGGAATCATCTGGTCGAATATGGCCATGAGGTTAGCTGCTAAATGCATGAAAACCGCCAGGAAATAGTAGCGGATAGGTTGATTTCTGATAATTCCAAAGGCAACTAGAGACGTACTTGCTGCGTGGAAGAAGAGTCCTGGTAATCGGATGAGGAATGACACCTCGTAGATGAACACGTAGATGAAGAATTCAGTTATACCAAATCCCAGCCCCACCAGTAAAGCCAGGATAAATAAGGAACGTTCACTAAGGGAATAACGGTAGAACAATGGATAAGCCTTGGCGAACTCTTCTATAAAGGGTGCCAGTAGTACTATGGTGATTACCTCGGTATAGATAACCGGTAGAAAATCGTAGAAACTCTGGCCCAGTGCACTCAAAAACAGGGTGATGGGGATGCTGACCACAATTCCGGAGAGGAGGAAAAATATTTTTTCTCTCCAGCTAAGTCTGTGTGGCCGGATAATGATCTGGTTATTCGTTTCTTGATACATGAATATTCACATCAAATGAAATTTTTTCTAAATAATGAATTTACTTTTTAGGTTTTTTAATGAATCAATTTTCTTTCTGGTTTTAATGAGTTTTTATCTTCAATTATAATAAATTTCGGGTTTTAATGAATCTTTATCTTGGATTATAATAAATTACCTAAAATTGTAAATATCAAAAAATATCAATTTTTTCTAAAAACATCAGCTTTATATAAACAGTTAACCTAACTATAATCGGGTGATGGAGTTCACCATAACTGCTATTTTTATAAGCTAATGACTCCTGCGGAAAATATTTCGGAGGAATTATCATTGGCAATCGATTTATTAACCCAATTTAATTTATTAGTACTGGTTATCATCATCTTCATAGCCAGTTTAATCTCACTCCGACTGGGATTATCAGTGGCAATAATAGAAATAGTTTTAGGAGCTGTTTTTGGGAATCTGGGCTTCTTACAGGTTACGGATTGGATGACCCTGGTAGCTTCACTGGGAGGAATACTGTTAACCTTCCTGGCAGGTACAGAGATAAACATAAACCTAATGAGGGAAAAGTATAAAGAAAGTTTTCTGATAGGATTCTGTTCATTCCTGGCTCCGTTTATAGGTGTTTCCCTTTACACATATTCTGTTGCGGGATGGAACTTAGAAGCAGCTTTAATTGCTGGAATCGCACTTTCCACAACTTCTCTGGCAGTGGTGTACTCCGTACTGATGGAAACTGATATACCAAACTCTGATCTGGTGAAGATAATTTTAGCCGCCACCTTCGTAACCGACATATCAACCGCCTTAGCACTGAGCATAATTTTCATAAAACCAGACCTGTACACCATTCTTTTCATCGTGATCTCCATTGCTGTAATAGCCCTGGCAGCCAAATATTCAAAACACATATTCGGTCACGATAAACTGAAAAATAAGGTCATCGAACCGGAGATAAAATATGTATTCGTGCTTCTGGTATTGTTCATGTATTTCGCCGCTCTAGGTAATGGACAAGCAGTTCTGCCGGCGTTTGTCTTGGGTCTTCTCATGTCCAAAGAATTGGCAAAGGTCAAAGAAGCAACCACCAGGCTAAGAACGGTGGCATACGCGGTAATAACACCCATATTTTTCATAGTAGGTGGTTTAAACGTTTCTTTTTCGTTAGTACTGGCTTTTTTAGGTCTATTTGTAATATTATTTGCTATTAAATTTATTTCTAAGTTCATAGGAGTTTATTTCCTGGCCAACAAGTATATACCCAACGGAAGTATGTACACCACACTTCTAATGAGCACAGGATTAACTTTTGGAACCATAGCCAGCGTATTCGGCCTTAACGCAGGATACATAGATCAAGTGCAGTACTCAGTACTAATAGGAGTGGTGGTTGCCAGTGCAGTGATACCCACCTTTATAGCCCAAAAATGGTTCCTACCACGCCACAGAGAAGATATAGTGGAATAGATGAATGACAGGAATGAAAGCGTTGAATAGACAAGTAAGGGATATAAAAAAAGTCCAATAGACAAGTAAGGGATATAAAAAAAGTCCAATAGACAAGTAAGGGATATAAAAAAAGTCCAATAGACAAGTAAGGGATATAAAAAAGTTGAATAGACGGATGATAGACATGAAAGTGTTGGAAAATGCTTTGAAATATGTTCATCAAAGGGAATATGATGGAGGGGGCTTCACTCTTTACGAAGGAATTCCAGATGGTAAAAACACCTATTACGGCCTCTCAATTCTCAATTTATTGGGAGAAACCCCAAATAACATCGATAAAACCATTTACTGGCTTAAAAACCTACAAAATAGCCGTGTATTCGGCATATATGGAAAGTTCAACCTTTTAAACAGCTTAGTTTTGTTAGGTAAGGAACCAGAAATTCCTGATAAATATATTCATCCATTACTGGAAAAAAAGAAATTCCCTAATCTGGAAATAGCCTTTTTAACTACCGCAATATTAAAATTAATCGGATATCACGATTTTAATCATATATCTGAATGGATTTTAAGGCAACAGAATGACGATGGAGGATTCAACATCGGCGGATCAGATATTCAATCTACCTATTACGCCGTTGAATCTTTAAACTGCATCGATGAATCATTGATAGAAAATAGAGATAATATTTTAGATTTTACCAAGAGATGCAGAACAAAAGAAGGATTATTCGTTTATACTCCAATCAGTTATCCCCCATACATCGAATCAATCTATTCCGGGGTAAAAATTTTTGAAACACTGGGAAAAATTCCTGAAAACAAAGAATCCATGGTGGATTTTGTTTTAGAACTTCAAAATAATGATGGGGGATTTAGAAGATCTATCTATATGGGAATTTCTGAGCTTGAATATACATACAGGGCTTTATACGTGCTAAAAACATTATCATATCTTTAAATTGTTTAATTTAAAAAAATGGAGGATTATTATGGATAGTATAATAGAAGAAGTTTTAATAAGGAAAATTTCAGACAGCAGAGGAAACCCCACCGTAGAAGTGGAGATTATAACAGCAAATGGTTATGGGATCGCAGCAGCGCCCAGTGGTGCCAGTACCGGGGCGCTTGAAGTAACAGCATTTCCAGAGATATGTGTGGATGAATTAATTAAAAAATATAAATCTGAAATAGTTTCTGAGCTTGAAGGACTATCTGCAGAAGATACCAGTATTATCGATAAAACTATGAAAGCTTTAGATGGTACAGAGAATCTTTCAACGTTAGGTGGTAATACTGTGGTTGCAGTTTCCCTGGCGGCGGCAAAAGCGGCATCTTCATCCTATAACATGCCCCTTTACAGATTCCTGGGTGGTAACCTGGTTAATGAAATCCCATACCCACTGGGAAATATGATCAACGGGGGAGCACATGTTGGGAAAACCAAACAGGTGGAAAGTTCCTGGATTGGCGCACCTGACATACAGGAGTTTCTAGTCGTCCCCGTAGGAGCAAACAATATTAAAGAGGCAGTATTTGCAAATTCAGCCGTGCACAAAAGAATTGGAGAGTTAATAAGATCTAAAGATCCGCTATTTACTGGTGGTAAAGGTGATGAGGGTGGTTGGGCTCCGAATCTATCTGATTATGAGGCACTGGAAATTCAGGCAAAGGCCTGTGAAGATGTTGGAGATGAGTTAGGTATTAAAATTAAACCATCACTTGATTTAGCTCCTAGTGGACTCTGGGATGAATCTAAAAAGGTATATGTGTATGGTAGGGAAAAAGTCACCAGAAACACCGGTGAACAGATTGATTTCGTCATGGAAATCATCGATACTTACAACTTGTTCTTTGTGGAAGACCCCTTACATGAAAATGACTTTGAAGGGTTTGCAGAACTCACCAGGAAGGTTGGAGATCGATGTATTATCTGTGGGGACGATATCTTTGTAACCAATGTAGATATACTGGCCAAAGGAATAGAAATGGGTACTGCAAATGCTATTATAATAAAACCCAACCAGATCGGAACTTTAAGCGAGACATATAGGACAGTTAAACTCGCAAAAGACAACAATTACACTCCTGTAGTGTCACATCGCTCTGGTGAAACCACAGATGAAACAATAGCCCATCTAGCGGTGGCCTTCTCCTGTCCTCTTATAAAAACAGGTGCCATAGGTGGTGAAAGAATTGCCAAACTCAACGAACTCATCCGCATCGAGGAAGACATGGCCAACCCAGTTATGGCTAAATTTAAAAAATAATAAATACCAAAGCATTCAGGATAAGAGTACCAAAACATTCAGGATAAGGTGAGTTTTTGAACCTCTGGAAAGATATTAAAACCAAACCATCGCTAAAGACTGTGCATGCGGTTATTGAAACTCTAAAAGGTTCAAAGAACAAATATGAATACAACGTGGATAAAGAGGTATTTGTACTGGAACGGGTTTTGCATTCTCCGTTCCAATATCCCACCGATTATGGTATGATACCCCGGACCATGGGAAATGATGGGAATCCACTGGACATCATGGTGATGATGCGTCAGCCAACCTTCCCTGGATGCATCATAGAATGCAGGCCCATCGGAGTGATGAAGATGACCGATGAAGGAGAAAGAGACGATAAAATATTGGGTGTACCAGTAAATGACCCGAGATTTACCGACATCAATGATATTCAGGATGTTCCACTCGCATTTTTAGAGGAAATAGAACACTTTTTCCGTGAATACAAAAAATTAGAAGGAAAAATCACTGAAATTTTGGGCTGGAAAAATACAGGAAAAGCTTTAGAAGCCATCGACCATTCAATAGAACTTTACAATGAGATGCTGTCCCTGAAAACTCTTTTTCAGTTGAAATAATTAAGATAGGATCATAAATCAATTTAAATGATATTATGAATAATTTTAAAGACTTCATGAACAACAACGCCCTTAAATTCATCATCCTAATAGGGGTGGTGAGTCTCTTTGCGGACATGACCTATGAAGGAGCGCGTAGTATAACAGGACCCTATCTGGCTATTTTAGGGGCAAGTGCAGTTACTGTCGGATTTGTAGCTGGATTTGGAGAATTGGCAGGTTATGTGCTTAGATTCTTCTCAGGACGCTTTATTGATAGTACAGGTAGGTACTGGGCCGTTACTATTGGTGGCTATCTGATTAATCTTATTGCAGTACCTCTTTTGGCTCTGGCTGGAAGTTGGGAGGTAGCTGCAGTATTGATTATAACTGAAAGATTAGGTAAAGGTATCCGAGTGCCCTCCAGAGACGTGATGTTATCCCATGCCTGCAGTCAGGTGGGTCAGGGTTGGGGATTTGGCCTGCATGAAGCGTTGGATCAGATTGGGGCAATACTAGGTCCTTTAATTGTTGCTGCAATACTTTTTTATCATGGAAGTTACCAGCTAGGATTTGCCTTTCTTTTGCTACCTGCTGTGTTAGCCATTTTAGTGTTAGTGATTTCCAGATTTCTTTATCCTCATCCACATGACTTAGAAGTTGAAGTCCCTCAATTAAATACAAAGGGATTTAAAAGGATGTACTGGTTGTACGTTATTGCAGCAGCTTTAATTGCTGCGGGATTCGCTGACTTTGCACTCATTGCGTACCATTTCCAGAAGGTGGGTATTGTTTCTGCAGCTATGATACCTATTTTCTATGCATTGGCCATGGGTACAGATGGAATTTCGGCTTTGATATTCGGAAAACTTTTCGATAAGGTAGGCTTATCCATCATGATCGTTGTGGCTTTAATATCCTCACTCTTTGCACCCTTAGTATTTTTAGGTGGATTCTACATGGCTTTCATGGGAATGGTAATTTGGGGAGTGAGTATGGGTGCCCAGGAATCTATAATGAGGTCTTCAGTTGCAGTCATGTCTACTGTTAAAAGACGTGGCTCTGCTTATGGTGTTTTTCAAACCATTTATGGTGTTTCATGGTTTGCTGGAAGCTTATTCATGGGTGCGTTATATGATTTTTCCGTAACTTATTTGGTGGTCTTCTCTGTCTTGATACAACTTATATCGATTCCTGTTTTTATTTCAATGTTAAGAATACGGAATCGAAAAGGAGAGAACATCTGACAAGATATGTATATATACATGATGGAGATTAATAAATGAAGATTAATTGGGAAAAAATCCCCAAGACTCAAGAGGAAATCATTGTAACTGAGTATATTGAAGGCAAAATTAACATTCTTGAACGTTTACTTGACGTGTACACAAAAGAGCATTTATTAACCATTTCTTTCACGCCCCCTCCTTTAAAAGGTAATTACTACACGTATGAAATAAAATTTCATAGACACGGCCAGAAATATCTAATCAATGTATGGAAAGGAATACGAACCGGCGATGCCTTGCCGATTTTATATGGATATCTCCAATGATTCAAAAATGTAGAATCCCTATTTACTGTGTTCAAAATCATAGCAATTAGGTGATAAGAAAAATTGGATACTGTAAAACAGGATGAATCAACACACGTAATAGTAGTAACCAGGTCGGCAGAGATGAGAGGGCCCCAGGCAGATAGTGTAAATGTAAACAATGATTTACTGCGATGATATTTTCTATACATAAAGTTAATTATGGTTTAGATGTCCAAATTATTAAAATAATTAAAGGTGGACTTTAAGTAAAGTTTGATTAATTCAAGAAATATTTGAAAATTAAGAGGTATGAAATACATGAATTTATGGAAAGAAATACCAACCGGACCATCGGTCCCAGAGGTAATATATGCAGTAATTGAAATACCAAAAGGTTCCAGGAACAAATACGAATACGATAAGGAATTGGAAGCGTTTGCACTGGATAGAGTTCTTCACTCCCCGGTCCATTATCCTGCAGAATATGGTATAATACCCCAAACGTTGTGGGATGATGGAGACCCCATGGATATCATCGTATTGATGGAACAACCAACATTTCCGGGATGTGTAATTGAATCTCGGCCTGTTGGAGTGATGAAGATGATAGATGGCGGCGATAGTGATGATAAAATACTAAGTGTCCCTGTCAACGATCCTAGATATAAGGAGGTGAATGATATCGATGATCTCCCAAAGGCCGTGTTGAATGAGATAGCAGAATTTTTCAGGATTTATAAAAAATTGGAAGGAAAAGAGACTGAAGTTTTAGGATGGGAAGATAAAAGTGCAGCGATAGATGCTATAAATCATTCCATTGACCTGTATAAAAAGGAAGTTTAGTTAGACCATTGTTAATTTAGCAGATCATTAAAAGATCTCCCCAAATCAACAGGAACATTCTTATATTCTATCTGGGAAGCTACTTCACCCAATCCTATATCCATTGAATGTTTTATATAGGGGTGTTCTTTAATTGGGAGTTTATCCACTTTAACCGCGTTGTTACTCAGAAAGAGTATTAGCCTCTCGTATATCCTGGGCAATGCCGGTAAAGATTTTCTTAGATGTTTTATTATGGCCAGTGCCAAGGATTCCGCAGCTACCGGGTCACGACTGGCAAATACCAGTCCCGGTTCAAGGCTAACAACGTTCGCCTTGGCGAATTTCAGTCTACCAATTCCCAGTACCTGTGAATCAGGACCGAATGTGGTCTGGGCTTTGGTGGCCACAAAAAGGGTTGATCTGAGTTTATCCCTTACTGCGTCGTTTATTTCCACGATTTTTTCTATGAATGTGCCGGTGTGATCATTTACCGATTTAAGGGAACTGCCCAGGGCATCGACTTTGATAAAGAAATTATAGGGGCCGTTGGCATGGAATTCCATCCTGCTGTCTTCTCGCAGGCAGCCCACCATATTTTTAAAGCCTAATGTAGCCCCTGCCTGGCTATGGGTGCTCAACCGGGGCAGGTTGATAATATGATCCGCCTTCTCTATCCAGCGGGTTAGATAGAAACCGTTCCGCCATGAAGGGGTTTTGGTAGATTGGTAGTGGTAGAAACCTTCGTCCCATCCCTCCTCTTCGAAGCTCTTGAAATTATCCTCCTCAGTACCCATACCTGATTTTATATAGTTATCTCTGGTTTTCCCCCGGCTTACACCTCCTGGATGGTTGAGGACGCTTCTTATACCGGATTGATCCCCTATAACCACCTTTGCTCCTTTTTCTTTGAGTATTTTTGAGATAACTGCCATGGCCAGGGGGTGTGTGGTGGATGGGTAGGGATGGGGCGAGTTCAAGGCAGGTTTAAGCAGAACTACATCTCCCGGGGATAGCCACTCTAAATTATTGGTGGATTTTAAAAATAAGTCCTTAATTTCACCTGCAAGAGTTTGAGATGAGGAGTTTGGTTCAACCCCATTGACATAGAGTATTCCATCCTTCATAGAGACCGTAATTTAATATGTTTTTTGAAACATTTAACAGTAACTTTAATTCTAAAAGGAGAACTGTCTCTTAACCCTTCTCAAACTCACATTTCTCACATTTAGCGCATGGAGGTAACGGATCGGTATCATCGTCAAGATTCAAATCTTCACCACAATTGATACAAACATATCGTCCGGAGCCTGGTTTTTGTCCGCATTTAAATGCCATATTATCACCTCTAAATCTGTTAATACTAGATTGTTAGATATTAATATATAACTATTTATGGATGCTAGCTTGATTAGAAAGTTTTATATATCAAGAAAGATTTAGGAATACCTAACAAAATTAAACTTGAAGTCAATAAAATGACTTAAAGTTTAGTTAAAAATTTAACTTAACAGGGTGATCCTATGCCTAAAGTGGTTCCTGAATATAAAAAAATGGCTAAATTGAAAATTATCCAAGTTGCCTACCAAGTTTTTTCTAAAAAGGGGTATCATCCATCTAAAATGGATGAAATCGCCAGTGAAGTGGGGGTGAGTAAAGCAACTTTATACTCCTATTTCGAAAGCAAAGAAGATCTGCTCAAGATGATCTCCATATCAACCAGTCAGCGTCTAACTGAAATTTTTCAAAAACCGTTAGAAGGACAGGATTCACTGGAACCGTTTGAAGAACTTTACAATAAAATGGAAGAATTCCAGGGATCTCTGCATCTAAATTTTGAGATATTATCACTATCCTCGCATGATAAAAATATCAGAGAAATAGGTAAAAACATCTATGATGAAAAAATGGATGTATTTCAGGTGTTTCTAGAGAATTTACAGAACAAGGGAATGATCAGAGATGACGTTGATCCACGTATTTTGGCTCGGCTTGTAACAGCGCTTTACACGGACATAGCAATGCAATTGATAATGGGATTCAATAAATCAGAAGTTCGCGAGACATGGGACAAATCACTGTCTGCCATACTGGAAAAATGATGTATAATCAATGAACTTAGAGGACTATACAGGAAGGTAATATGATGAACAATCGATTCTTTGGAATGACATTTAAAGGCGTCTTTAGAAGGAAAACAAGAAGTGTGTTAACCATTCTTAGCATAGTTGTTGGTATTATGTTAGTGACTGCCCTTTTAATGGTGGCTAATGGATTGAATACTCAATTTCAGCATTTAAGCGGAGGATCAGGCGCTGATTTTGTGGTAATCGAAAATTCATCTGATCTTTCTGCAAGTCGGGTAAATGCGTCTGTAGGGAATGATTTGGAGAATATGGATGGTATTTCCTGGGTTTCAGGGATGGTTATTTCTACAGCTAATATAGGTGATAGGCCTTTTGCCTATGTGATGGGTGTGGAGCTTGATGAAAGGTCTATTGGACAGTTTCATATCGTTGAGGGAAAAACCCTACAATCAGGTGATGCTGGAAAAGTTATAATTGGACGGATTATGGCTACTCAGGAGGGTTTGAAGATAGGGGATACGTTGACTGTGAAGGATAGATCATTTGAGGTAATTGGCATTTACGAAACTGGAGTTTCTACTGAGGATGGTGGTGTTGTGGTTCCTTTAAGTGAGGCTCAGTCCCTTTTTGACCTGGGAGATCAGGTTTCTATGTTGCAAGTCAAGGTTGAAAATCTTGATCAGGTTGATGAGATACAAACCCAGATAGAAAATCAGTATCCTCAGCTTCTGGCCCTTAAAGATTCAGAAGTGGCATCCCAGCAGGAAGATCTTCAGTTGATCAGTGGTATTTCTTCACTCATAGCATTAATCGCCATCTTCGTGGGAAGTATAGTGGTTATGAATACCATGATCATGTCTGTAATGGAAAGAACACGAGAAATTGGTGTATTACGAGCAATTGGATGGAAAAGAAGAAAGATCCTATCACTTATCTTGAAGGAATCCTTCACCATCAGTATCCTTGGTGGTACCATTGGTATTATACTGGGTATTGTTTTGGTAAATGTGCTGAACGACTTGGCTAAAATTTCCCTTAATCTACCCGTTACCTTAGATTTAGTGGTAGGGGTTTTTCTCATTACCATAATCCTTGGTATTCTGGGGGGATTTTATCCGGCATGGAGGGCTTCAAAGATGAGTCCTATGGAGGCTTTATCCCGAGAGTAAAGGTGATATCATGTTCCTTAAAACGGTTAATGTCAAAAAACATTTTGGAGAAGTAAAAGCGGTAGATGGAGTTAGTTTAGAGATTGAGAAGGGGGAATTTGTATCCATTATGGGCCCTTCTGGTTCTGGGAAAACCACACTTCTAACACTACTTGGAACACTAGACTCTCTTACATCAGGAGACATAATCATCGATGATGAAGATTTATCCTCGATTAGAGATGTGGATACCTTCAGATCGAAGAAGATAGGCTTTATCTTCCAGTTCCACAACCTCATCGGTTACCTAACTGCACTGGAAAATGTGGAACTCCCATTACATGGATTGATGCCCATAGATAAACGACGGGCTAAGGCCTCAGAATTACTGGATCTGGTGGGGCTGAAAAATAGGATGCATCATATTCCCTCACAGCTTTCAGGAGGAGAACGACAGAGAGTGGCCATAGCCAGATCCTTAGTAAATGATCCTCTTCTGGTACTGGCAGATGAACCTACAGGAGAACTGGATTCCAGTACCACACAGGAGATCATGGATTTAATGAAAAAAATCAACCAAGAAAAAAACACCACCTTCCTTGTGGTCACCCACGACCCTGAAGTGGCCAAAAGAACAGAAAGGATCATAGTATTAAGAGATGGTGAGATCTCAAGGGAAGAACTGGTAAAAAGCGCTTCTATTGAAGATATAATGACCTTAAAAAATTCAACCTTAGGACATCAACTACTTCAAAAAGAATCTACCGATCCCTATCTGGAAAAACTGGGATTGTTCAGGGAAGGAAAATTAACCAGGGAAGGAGAATTACTAATTTCATTGTTTGATAAAGTAGAAGATTTATAGATGACTGGTGAGAAGTGGGCAAGAGCCCTAACCACGAACTCTATGAGAAATTAAGTCAACCAATGCGTCAACTGTATCGTCAACTAGAAACCTAATCATCAACTTATCTCGAAGTTAATCATGAACCTAATCGTGAATTTAATCATGAACTATTGAAAATTTGCGTCAACCATTACGTCAACTCATTTAACTACTTAAAAGTGTAATAGGTTGCCTTGCTTGCACCTTTTCTTTCGATTACATCAAGCTCCAATAATTTTTTTAACTCTTTATAAGCAGCTTGACGAGATATTTTGAAAATATTTTGGATTTCTGTACTTTGTAATTTTCCCATTTATATTTATCTTTTCCAGAATTTTAACTTGTCTTTCACCCAGTTCTATTTGACCTTTTAGTCCTTTTTTATGTTGATCTGGAGAAAGTAATAAGATTTCTTCTTTTATTTTGGATATGGATGCTAATACACCATCTAAGAAATACTCAAACCAATGCGTGATGTCCAGTGTTTCTTGATCAACCGAGTTTAAGGCGGCGTAGTAAGCTGGTCGGTCGTTGTCATAGAATTCATCCAACGTAAAGAATCTTTTAATGTCGAATTCTTTAAGATACAATATAAGGGTGGCCAATACTCTGGCTGTTCTACCGTTACCATCAACGAAAGGGTGAATTCTTACAAATTCATAGTGTAATATTCCAGCAACAATAACCGGGTGAATATCGGCAGTATCAGTTGTTTCCAACCATTCTATGAAATTTTTCATTTGTTTAGAAACTTCATAAGGTGGTGGAGGCGTGAAAATTATTTCTTTCATTCTGTTTACAACATAAACCTGCACATCACGATATCTGCCTCATAGCTCGGATCATCTAGAGTTTTTTTAGTCACATCCCTATGGATTGAGTACCATTTGCTCAGTTATTTTACCATCTTCCTGATAATCCTCAATATTTTGAAGAACATCAAGATAATTAATAACCTCTTGTTTAGATTTTTCTAAAGCAATCACTCTCTGCCCTTGAAGGAGCCTGTCAACATCATCAAGATTTAGTGGATTTCCTTCAATTGCAGTATGCATGCGCAGACTTAATAAGAACATATCTACGTAACGTTAACTCTAATTTAGGAACAATATAAGAGTTCACCATCATATCCTCGCTGAAGTGATTTCAACGAGAGTGTTAACCATTTTAGAAGTGTACTCAAAATTTGGTTGAAACATTTCTCCACCGGTTGAATTATGTATTATTAACTATATTAATATTATTAATTATTCTCTCAAACATGCTCATAAATTATTTGTTAGCGAATTTTCCTCGAAGTAACAGATAAGAAAACACCATAACCCACACCAAAAATGTGAAGATGGTTATCCGCTCCAACAAACCTCCGTAAAGCGAATTGTTTGCAATTGAAGCTGCAGTCATCCCTCCTGATATCAAGATCACCAGGACTGAAAGATATGAATACCATGCAAATGGTTTATTTTTCCTTTCCTTTCTGAATGAAAATCCGGCCAGGAATACGGCTAATATAGTTAAGGGGGATGTGATTCCGGCCAGTATCAGGTGGATGGTGCCGGCTAGAGTTGCTGGTGCTCCGCGAGGGTCCTGTGGGAAGAAGATAAACAGGAGGCCTAGAATACCAATTAAGGCAATCATTACCGTCGCGACTTTTAATGTTTTACCTTTAGCTAGTTTAGGGTCCTGAAATATTCCATAACTAAATAAAATTAACGATACGTTGTATATGGCGAATAGAATACTCAACACCAATAAATTTGGTGACCCTGGTATGAGGAATTCGCTTATGGAATTATAAAAGGGATTGTAATCCCCACGTAAGGCGCCTCCCATGAAAACTGCGATGATGTAGGTTAAAGGACCAATTATTCCCAGTAATGGATAGATTCTTTTCATTTCAATAAACTCCATTTTTTATTCATTGATCAAGCCTTCCAACCTTTTGATAGCATTATATTTCTCTTTCCTCTCCAGTTTAGCCCCTTCAAGGGCTTCTTTAAGGGTCCCGATGGAGTGATCGTAGACTTCACGGTCCACAGGATAGGGGTAACCGTCTTTTCCTCCATGAGTAAAGCTGTACTTCACCGGGTCCTTCCAGCTTGGCGAGGAGCCGTACACCAGATCAGAGATCAAAGCTAAAGCCCTTATTTTCT
>Ga0334886_1000354_pt1 | contig 73513 bp, 69 predicted proteins | sample GraSluR1_MG_9_FD_207232 | JGI IMG/M metagenome (GOLD analysis project Ga0334886, IMG submission 207232) | Sludge microbial communities from methane-producing bioreactor in Wageningen University, Netherlands - Granular Sludge_27_06-R1 | ecosystem: Engineered > Bioreactor > Anaerobic >... | reverse complement strand
ACGAGTGCGTCCAAACCGCCCATCGCGGCGGCATATGCGCCGATATATTTTTTGACGCGGTATGCGTAGATTTCCATTGCGAGAAGGGCGATTTTGTTTTCGCGCTCTCCTGCGGCGAGGATGTCGCGCATATCGGAGGAGATTCCGGTCAGGCCGATAAGCCCGCTCTTTTTGTTGAGGAGGTCGTTGACCTGTTCGGGGGTCATTCCTTCGTTCTGCTGGATGAAGAGGGCAATATAGGGATCCATATCACCGCAACGTGTTCCCATCAAGAGGCCTTCGAGCGGGGTGAAGCCCATAGAGGTGTCCACTGATTCGCCGCCGTCGATAGCGGTAATCGACGCGCCGTTGCCCAAATGCGCTGTGATTATTTTGAGGTCGGAGAAGGGCCTGTCCATCATCTTTGCGGCCTGTTTGGCGACATAATAGTGGCTTGTGCCGTGGAAACCGTATCTGCGGATTTTGTGTTTTTCGTATAGCGAAATCGGGATGCCGTATAGGAAGGCTTTTTTCGGCATTGTCTGATGGAATGCGGTGTCGAATACGCCGACCTGCGGGATTCCGGGAAGCTCTTCCATGCAGGCCTCGATGCCCATAAGGTTCGCGGGATTGTGAAGCGGGGCCAATGGGATACATGCGCGCAGTGCGCCGATTGTGTTGTCGTCGAGATAACTGCTACCGGAGAATTCCTCGCCGCCGTGAACGACACGATGTCCGACCGCCTCGATTTCGGAGATGCTTTCGAGGACTCCGTGGTTGGAATCGATAAGTGCTTCGAGCACCAGCTCGATGGCTTTGGTGTGGTCGATTTTTTCGCCGGGGCGAATCTCGGTTTTGTGGCCTTCAGCATTTTTATGTTCGAGGAGGGGTTCGTCGAGACCGATGCGCGAGACCATGCCTTTTGCGATTCGGCCTTTGCCGCCGGTGTCCCACATCTGGTATTTCACCGACGAACTGCCCGAATTTAGAACGAGAATTTTCATTTTTCCTCCGCTATCCTATTCGCTATTTTTTTAAATGAGAAATAACCGCTTAAAATACGGTTTTAATATCGATACGCAATAGAAAAGCTCGATTCAGCCCCAAAATTTCCATTTAATTTTGGGGTTGAAGAATTGTGATGGGTTTCGGGCTTCTATTTAGCGGCTCTCGACCCCGGTTTTACCAATGGGATGTCTTTTTTGCATAGAGTGCAATCTTCCGGTTCGAAAACCTCGATTTCGAGCTTCGCGAGCGCATGGAAGGGGACTTCCAACTTTACACCCGCGCTTCTGTCAACAATAGCGCAGGCCGCCACCACTTTGCCTCCGGCCTCCTCGATAACTTTGATGACTTCGAGGGTCGATTTTCCTGTGGTAACGACATCCTCGACGACGATGCACCGTGTGCCCTTTTCGATTGCAAAACCTCTGCGAAGAACTGGCACGCCGTTATCCTTTTCGACGAATATGTGCGGCACATCGAGAGTATGGGCGACTTCTTGGCCTATCACGATTCCGCCGATTGCCGGGCTGACAACGAGATCGATGCCCTTCGGCGGAAGCTTCTCGGCGAGTCTATCCGCGCACCACTCGGCATGTTCGGGGAACATGAGTAGCCTCGCGCACTGGACATAGCGGTTTGAATGAAGCCCGGAGCTCAGCAGGAAATGCCCTTCCAACATCGCGCCGGTTTCGGTAAGCCTGCGAATCGTTTCCGTCTGAACCATGATTCTCCTACGTTTCGATATATTTGTTAAGTGTGTCTCGCACTTTTATGGCCGCATTTCGTGCTTGGAGAGCGAAATCTTCGCCCGATCCTGCAGACCCCGCGGAGCCGGCGTATAATATGCCTCTCGAGCTATTCACGATTGGCGGGAAGCCGAATTCTGTGAAACCGATTTTCACTATAAATGCGGGGTCTCCACCCTGCGCGCCGATTCCGGGCATAAGGAAAGGAATTTCCGGCGCTGTTTGGCGAACTTTGGCGGCCTCTTCGGGATGAGTTGCGCCTACGACGAGGCCGATATTCTCACGCGTGTTCCACTCGACAGCTTTACTTGCGACATGGATGAATAGAGGTTTTCCGCCAAACTCGAGGGCTTCGAAATCGACATAGCCGGGGTTGCTCGTAAGGCATAGCACAATAACGCCGCGGTCTTCGCGTTCGATAAAGGGTTTAAGCGTGTCGCCGCCCATGTAGGGGTTTACTGTAACAGCATCGACGTTGAGATCGTCGAAAACGGCTTTTACGTGAGCTTGTGCGGTGTTGCCGATGTCTCCGCGTTTGGCGTCGAGGATGACCGGAATATCCCTTTCGAGGCCGTGGATATGCTCGATAAGCCGCCCCAACTGCTCGATGCCGCGGATTCCCTGCGACTCGAAGAAAGCGATGTTCGGCTTGTAGCATGCGACCAAATCGGAAGTCGCATCGACGATTGGCGCGAGGAAATCGTAAAGCGGCTCTTTCGAATTTGCTACCGATGCCGGGATTTTGGATATTTCCGGATCGAGGCCGACGCAAAGCATGCTATTATTACGCTTGGAGGCAAATTGGACCCGTTGAAAAAAACTATTCATTCTTTCGCCTTTCGTAGATTTCGAACACCTCGGCACGTGTCGGACGTCTTCCGCAGGATTGAATTTCCGGGCAATAGCCGAGAATATCGCATTTGGGGACGAGATATTTCGCAAGGCCGCTCATTTCATCGACCTTTTTCATTTCCGCTACGATATGGTGAAACAGCTCTCGAATCTCCCACTGTGCGCGTTTGCACAGGCGGATTCCGCATACCGTCATCAGCTCGCGGAAATTCATCGTCATCACGAGGTTCGTCGTCGAGGCGTTCGCGAGGAGAAAGCGTGCGTCCTCGGCGGAGATTCCGGCTTTTGTTAGCTCCTCGTAAGCAGAGACCGATTGCTCGATTAGATTTTGGAAGACTTTGTGCGCGTTTTCATCGAAGGCGACCATTTCAGGTTCCACAAAACCGGCTGGGCCTTTTGCGACGTATCTTTGCGACTGCTGGCTGAAGCTCGCAATCCTGTGCCGGACAAGCTGATGACTGCATGTTCGTGAGATTCCCTCTATCGCAAAAGTGAAGTAGATGTGTTCGAGCACGCTATGGTGGCCGGCATCGATTACTTTATCGAGAAGGTGGACCATCTTCTCCAGCGTTGTATTCTCGGCGAATATCTCCGAAGGTGTGTCGCCGGAATAGCATGTTCTCGCCGCAGTATAAGCCGTCTTAAGCGGTTCGGGAGTTTTATTTATCAGAACAACTCTCATGGGATTTTAAGATATGTCTTCGCGCGAAAATCGCAAATAAAAAAACCGCACCCACCGGATGCGGTTTCGAAAAAGCACTCATCAAGGCTATTTGTTGCCTTTGACGACTTCGCTGGTTTTGTCTTTGATTCCATATTTTCTGCGGAATTTCTCGACACGACCCGCTGTATCGACCATCTTCTGCTTTCCGGTGAAGAAAGGATGGCAGGCGGAACAGATGTCCAGCTGAATCTCTTTTTTGGTCGATCCGACTGTCCACGAGTTTCCGCAGGCACATGTAACCTTCGCCTGGAAGTATTCGGGATGTATTTCTTTTTTCATATCGTTAACCTCCGAAATTCTCGGTTCATTTGAACGCGGATAATATAGACACGATTTCGATTTGTCAAGCTCTTTTTTTGGGGACAAAGGGGGTAATCGCGAAATAGCGTGCTATTTTAGATAAACAATTCGTTTCGAAATCGAAACATCTTCGCTAACCACGCGGAGAAAATAGACGCCCGAACCTACCGAGGTCGCTGGAGTCCAGATTACCACTTTGTCATTCCCATGAAAATGAGAATTTTGAATTTCCGGCGAGTTACTTGATTCCCAATCAGATTCGGAAATGATATCTATTGTGCGCCCTGCGATGTCATAAATCTCGATTCGGGCGGGATTCAGCCCCTCCCCTACGGAAATTGAAACTGCCGAATTAAAGGGGTTGGGATGGGCGAAAATCGAATATTCGATCGGTTTGCCAACTCTTTCACCGATACTTAGGACGGTATTCGAACTGACGCCGATGTCGTCGAATTTGCATTCGCGAGTGAATGAGCCGGTGCCGAAATTTGGTTCAAGATAGAAATAAACTTGGCTTTCACCGGCGGCATATTCAGTAAAATCGATATTAACAAGCTCCCAGTCGCGAGAATGACCGGTCCCCATCGACAATGTGGTTGTGCCTCTGTAGCCGATCGGCTCGACCCATATATAGAACCTTGCATAATCGTTATTTCCGGGATCGGCGGTGTTCCACATCCGAAAACTAAGAACAACAGAATCCGCGCTGGAACAGTTTATGAGCGGTGTTCGTATGAAATTCCCCCACCATGAAGGCCAGGACATCGTCCCAGACCCAATAGCGGAATCGCTCTCAAATCCGGACGAATAGACGAATAATGGGGAGGAATAGTCCGGGGCGAACCAATAGAGGGGATTGCCGTATGAACCGTTTATTATTGTAACACGGTCCTCGAAACCTTCCGGGCCAAAAACCCAATCCGCCGAAAGGAAAGTTATCGAGAAAATGAAAATAATCGCTGAAAGTCTCATCATTTCAGAAGAATCACCTTCTTAGTCGATATTTGGGAATCGGTGTTTACCCGCACAAAATAGATGCCGGTGGGTGTATTTTCTTCAGGTTGCCAGATATATTCTCTCCCAGAGCGAAGTCGAAGGGTGCTTTTCGTTTCGGCTCCGCTGAATGAGCGGGTTTGGTCAATATTCGCGACCATTCGCCCGCTAATGTCGTAAATCTCGATTCGGGCGGGATTCAGCCTCTCCCCTACGCCTTCGATTGAAATGTGCACCGAGGAGTTGAAAGGATTCGGATGTGTCGATATAGAGAGCGAATTTGGAACCTTCAAAGAAGCCTCCTCCACCGGCATTATCCGCCAATGGTCGCCATATAGCCCGGTGCGGTGGAAATTGCCTTTTTCTGTGGGCCATGCCACGGATGTTTCGCCGTATGGGATTCCGGTGTTCCATATGTAGATGTATGAGTCCAAAGCACCTGTTGCGATATCGAGTCTGCCGTCGCCGTCGAGATCGCACAAAGTCGGCGCTCCGGCGCAAAGATCGGGCATCACTAACGGAAAGCCGGGAAGGGATTTTCCGGCGATGTCATAGGCGTAGATTCTTTTGCCCATCGAGAAAACGATGTCCCATTGGCCGTTGCCTGTGAGGTCGCCAATCGTCGGGTTACCGATGGTTTGCCCGGATTCGGGGACTGTTTTAGGCCAACCGGGAAGATATGTTCCGTCCGCGTGATGGACACCGACTTTGTTTACTCCTGCAATCACCGCCTCGCAGATACCGTCGTTGTCGAAATCCGCGACCGCTGTATGCGATTCGTAGAAAAGCAGGGCATATTCGTTTATCGGCCAACCCGGAAGAGAATCACCTTGGTAATCGAAGATAAATGTCCCCCCACGGTAAGCTGAGACGAGGATTTCGAGGGTGGTTGTGTCATCGTCGAAATTCGCGAGGGTCGGATTGACATTGGAGAAATCGGCGTTTCTCACTCGAACCGGCCAACCCGGAAGGATTTCGCCGCGGTAATCGAAGACATAAATAGTCCCCATAGCATTTTCGTCCTTGCCAAAACCCATCACGATTTCGACATAACCGTCGCCGTTAATATCACCGACAGCGGGCGATCCCCACAGAGGCCCTGTCATTCCCGTTTCCAACGAAGCGAAAACACCATTAGCTCCGGGAATATAGGAAGTGCCGTCAATTCGCCAGACATCGAGTCCCTCGTGATGTGGATTAAGGATTTCCATGATGCCGTCGCCGTCGAGATCCGCCATGACAGGCGTTCCCATGGATGAAACCGCAGTGTTTTGGGGCCATCCGGGGGCGTTTTCTCCGGTTATTGCATCTATAAGATAAACTTTGCCGGGGTAGGTTCTGTCATTTGTCAGCAGATAGCTTCTTCCCGGAATAGGAGAGCCTATCGCCGGGGAACTCCACATGCCCATTTCCGAGACTGAAGTATCTGTGCCGGAGATAATTCGGAAGGGGTCTGTAATGTCGTCGCCTTCGATTATCGGAATGCCGTCATAATAAAAACCCCAAACAGCGGAATATTTTTTCCCGACCGCATAGATTTCCATATCGCCATCATCATCGGCGTCGAAAACCGCCAAGGAAGAGTATATCTCTCTCGAAAGGCCAATTTGAATAGGCCAAGGCTCCATCATGGGCAAAGTCGTCCATGCGAGAATTGTGTCGCTCGAATGGCTTTCATTATACCACATATCGACAGAGGTTACATAATAATGGAATCGCGTTCGCTCGGGAAGGCCCTCATCGACGATTATCGCGGAGCTTATGGGAAGCGTCCTGACCTTGGCGAAATTCTCCGCAATGCTGTCGCCTCTATAGACATAATAGCCGATTATTGTAGAATCAATAGGCGGCTTCCAGTAAACCGTTATCATGTCCTCCGAAGGGTTCATTCTCAATGAATCCGGCGGCAATGGTTTTGAATAAACGAAATTGATCGATTCCGAAGTTGTGTTTATGAAGGTGAAAAGGAGGTCTGCGAGGAGATAGTGCGATGTTATTTCGATCGGAATAAAGACTGTGTCGTGGCTGTTGGAGGACAGATTTCCGATTTCGAAAAGGGTGCTTTCGGCAACAGCTCCGGCGAGTTCGACATGCACAATTCCACCGCGGAAATCTCCGGGGCCGATATTCGCGAACCCAACCGCGAGAATTCCGTTCTCGCCGGCCTGCGGAATTCCGTCGGCGCCATCGATATAGAATGTCGTCGTATGTTGGAAAATCGGGCCATACAACCCCAAGGCCAAAGTCTCGATTTCGGTATGGTTTTCGGATGAAATGGTAATAATCGGCCTGAGATTCACCGTTCCCCGCAGAGCCGGATCGACAACAAAACCGAATGCGACATCGAGTGTGCAATTTTCGGAAGACGCAATTATCGGACAAACCGATGTGGTCTCTATAATTCCAGGGACTGAGACATCTATAATGACAGATTCTGCGGGCGCAACACCTATATTGCGCAGGATAAGCGCACATGCGAAAGTATCCCCCGGTTCCGGAAGGATATCATGGTCGCCACCGCCCGGATAAAAAATACTGCTTAATAAAACGACATATTCTGTTTCTGCGGGGATTATCTCAATTGTGTCTGACACCGGAAAAGCACCATTCCCGGATGCCGTAACGACGAGATATTCGGAAATTCCGGGGCGAATTTTAAGCAAAGCCCTGCCATCTGTGGAGGTGCGAACCATGCAGTATCCGCCGTCGGGAGTATGCGCCACAACAAGCACATCATCGATTGGCAAAGAGGTAACTGCATCGAGAACCGCAACTTCGACGAGCGTATCCGATGACGAAATCGTGTGGGAACGAACATCGAGTTCAATCTCCGTCGGCCTCCCTAAATACATATCGAGGAATGGATAGCCAATCAGATTTAGGATGGTTTTGTAATATCTTCCCGTGTTCGATTCGCCGAAATCTATCTGAGCGCTTCGAACAGCCTCTCCTATGCGGACGGTTCTTCCCGCCGGAAGGAAACTTCTCCCCCAGAACGAATGGACAAGCTGTTTATGATTCGAATAGGCGGATCGCGAATGGGCAAGCATTGCGACAAAACCGCCCGCTCTCGATCTTACAGAAGCGCTTCCGACACATCCGACATCGAAGGAATTGACTTCGCAAGAATATGAATAAAAGAAGGGATAATATGGGCCGTTGGTAAGGCTCATAAACTGCGGAATATCGATACCGCTTCCGCGGTCGGTGTGTTTGCCGGTGTGAAGGATGTATCTGAATCCGTGGTCGAGATGGAAAACGATGTATTTGCCGTCTTCGAATGCGCGGAGAGTGTTTACCTCGGTAAGCTCGTCATCGCCGCCGGTGGTATCGGAGAAAGCGTAGAGCTTATAAATATCGACATCATCGGGGATAGGCCCTGCTGTTATAATCGAATCGCACTCTTTCGGTCCGGAAAAATCTGTCCCCTGAATACTCGCACCCATAAACATCCACCGGGTCGTCCAATCGAAATCGAGTTCCCACCTATGATAGCGCAATTTTGCGAGATATGCTTCGATTTCCTCGGAATTCTCCGCGGGAAATCGGCCTATAATAAGTTCTGGAACAAAATCGTCCTCTTCACTATTGCCGAAATATGCATCCCGATTCGAATTCCATTCGCCGTCCATCGCAGTGTAATACATATCCGAGGGAATATCGATGAATATCGGGGAATTTGGGGTTAGCCCATATCTAAATCTAACCGGAATATGTTCGGCATCGCCGACTAAAAACACGCCGGAAATCCCCCAGTTTGCGTAAGCGTCTTTGATGTATCTCCGAAGCTTTTCCGCCCTGTCGGAACTTCCCGGATAGGATGATATTATACGCGAAATTGGGACTATTTCGAGAATTAGACCGAAGTTTATCTCGTCCTTCAGCGGCTGAAGATGCTCGATATATCTATCGTCCGCGATAATCACGCCGTCGCATTTGTCATCCCCCGGAGAGGGTGGGAATGAGCGAGTCGGATAGTGAAGCTCTGAGAGATCGAGCGGTCGCGGTCGCGGAGGAAGATCCTCCGAATTCACAACGGAACTTAAAAGAATTCTATCGCGAATTTCCGAGGAAACTGGGGTTAGTCTTTCGAATTTGAAGGCTGTATCGCTATTGGGCATTGTGTTTATTCTGATTTCGATCGATCTGTTCCATCGAAGTTCGCCTGTGGTTGGGTTATATGTTACAGGGCGAAGAAAGATCTCCGCCAGAGGAACTCCATAAAGGTAAGATGTGCCGTCAAGCTGTGCGGGGGGCATCTCGACATTTGCCGGTGGTGCACTTTTTGCCCATGGATTATCGAACTCGGTAATATTGGCATTTCTAAGGCTCACTGCCGAAGCGAGAAGCTCAAAGTCGCTACTGATTGTGATACTCTCAGCGGTTGTGCCGGGGGGAAGGGCAATTCGAATGGCTCTGCCGGGAAGATCAGGCTCGTTGTGAATGCGGAAATCGTCGCCGACAATATTTACTGAAGCTTCACCATGGGAGATCGATACACTCGGGGGAAAATGCTCGATGTGTGTGTAGCTAACGATTCCCGCAAAACTTACGGTTACTGTGAGAATAGCAATCAAAAGCGGAAGTGATCTCATTTTATCTCCAGTTAGAGCCATTTTAGCTCGGAGTATCTTTCGTGCATAACATCCACCGCGCGGGATGGTCTATGAAACTCCCGCACCCATTTTTTACCGGCAGAGGCGATTTCGAGTCGTTTGGGTTCGTCGAGGATAAGTTCTTGAAGGATATAGGATAAGCTGTCATCATCGGCTGTTATAAATGGATGCTCGCCAATGAAATCTTCATGGTCGGGAAGAAGTTCGATGATTGTCGGAATTCCCATCGCCAAAGATTCGAGGCCGCTAATGCCATAACCAAGCTCGCCAAGCTGATCGACGAAAATATGACATGTGGATTTCAGTCTCAAAGTCTCGTTGTGTGGCACATTCTCGATTATCACAGGCTCGACATCGAATCTCTCGGATACTGCTTCGATAGCGGCGATTATTGCGTCGGTGCTTTTTGTCGCGCGGTTCGATGCAACATGCCCTATACGAATCGGTCCGGAGGTTGGCAAATCCGCCGGTGGAACGCTATCGGCATCGAAGGGGAAAGGTAGCCATTTAGCGCGTGGATGCAATGCAATATGGTCAAATTCGAGAACGAAAACAGCATCGGAAAACCGATCGATTTCATCTATAACGCCGTGCTGGCGAAGGTCTGTGCCATAATACACCGTCGCGAGTTTGCCGGTTGCTTTCGCCCAAGTGCTTATCCATTTGCCGTTGCGAAGAAGAGGCAATCCGCCGTCGAGGACGATAATATCAAAATCGGCGAGTCTTTTCGGAAAACCGGCCTGTTTTAACTTCGACTTCCAAATTCTATCGCGCATAGCGAAAAGCAAGCTCGTGGGGAATTTGTTGCCTTGCCATTTTGGGGGAAGCTCGGAGTATTCTCTGCGGATGTTGATTTTCTTGGGCGTAGTCGAGAGTAGCCTTTGAACCGTTGTTGTAAGGGGGTCGTCGATGAATGGAAGGTTGAGAGTCTCGTCCTGTCCGAAACCGAAGGGATGCGGTCGGAAGGTTAGTAGCCATGAATCGAATCCCCTTCGCCGTTCCTCTTTGACAATTGTCCATGGGACTCCGGCGGTGTTGCGTGGCGCGATATGCAGGATCGAAGTTTTCATCTTTATAAATATAGCAATTGATAAGCCGAATGCAACCAGCAGAAATATCGGAAATTGGATGCAGTTTATCGAGCTATAACAGCGGCTATTCTATTCGCGAACCGAAATTACTTCAGATATGTTATTCGTGCCGATAAGACAGTGCCTTCGGTGAAACTCGCACGAACGAGATATACGCCGGAGGGGATGGAGATGTCGGGGCGCCAGACGAATCCTCTATCCGTTCGGGTTAACGACCTTGACACATTTCCCGGGCGTATGCCATACGTCCCTACAGCAATGTTATCGACGATTCTGCCGTTCACATCGAATATTTCTATCGTGCTCAATGGTATCGACGATTCGCTCCGGTTGTCGATCCCTATCGTTACCGCCGAATTGAAGGGATTTGGATGGGCGGAAAGGGAAAGGGCTTCCGGTTTGTTTATCTCGCCAACCCCTACGCTTCCGGTTTCAAGCGGTATATAAGTTATGGTTGGGCGCAGAACTCGCGAAGGGTAAGCTCCTTCGTTTAAATAAAGACTAATTGATATCGTATCCGAAGTTGTTGAATGTAATCCTGACGGGATCGAATAGCTCGCGAAGAATGACCTGCACTCCCAAGGATCAAGAGAATAGAATGTATCCGTGTCTGAGATTACCCAACCTAAGATCGAATTAACAACCGTGCGAAGTGTGTTTGTATTCGAGCTGGAATTTCGGATTGTTATCAGAATAGAATCGTTGGTTGCCGTTGTTTCAATAACACTTTCCGCGAAAATATGGCCGAATGAATAGCTTATACTACCTGTCGAAACAACTGGGTCGGGGTCGCAAATCGTGTTGATTCCGACAACTGGTTGAATCAGGTTATTGCTCACAATTCGAATCAAACTCAACGATTGGATAGCGTCGGCAACAGTTGTAGAGCTAAAATCAGCAGTGGCAGTGGGGCTGTTTGTCGTTCTGAAATCCACGAGTGTAGAACCGAAAATCCCTCCGGTGGAACCGAGATCGACATTTATAGCTCTTCCCCACAATTGGACATCATTTCCCGAAAAAATCCCAGATGGCATATTCAAATCGATTTGGTCGGCAGTGATCCAAATATTCCCCGGAGGCGAATCCAAAGGAGACATCGACCCGCGAGAATCCCCTGTAGAGTGAACATTTCCGGCATTAATGAAAAGCTTAGCAACGACATCGAACATACCCGATGTCGATCCTGACCCACCGGCACCGGGTGATACTGTGCCTGCATTCGTGAAATTATCGGCTTCGACGAAAATATGATCACCCTGTTCTCCTATTCTTCCAGCACCACCGAATATTTCACCATCGTTGATAAATTGAGCATCTCCATATGGATTCCAGCATGTGAATCTCATATGTCCGGCATATTCTCTTTCTAAAAACTCGGTTATCGACATTCCTCCCCCGTTATAGAGTCGCTTCTTCGTGTAGATATACAAATTTTCGTCTGTAGTGATATCGCCTCTATTTTCAAAATTCTCCGCAGAGATGCTTATCGATTTGCCAGATTCGATTGTAGCTCCGGAATCGTTTGATACAGAGTCAGACTGAATTTCAATGTTGTCCGGCCAAGAAATCTCTCCGGCATTTTTAAGAGCCTTCAGGAAAGTTAGCCTCATAAAATTAGGCGATGTAGTATCCCATTCTTCGATCTCCGTGCTGTCGAAACCGATGAAGCCCTCATTTTCGATTACATCCGCAAAGAAATCTACTTCTTTCGAGATAACAATCTTAGCTTCTGTCCCATTATAGATCTCTGGGCTTTGAAATACGATTTTATCGAGGCATATTATCTTATGATGGTTTCTAATTGGGCCACCACGCACAAAAGTAGCCGATTCGGTCGAATCGACAACCAATGTTCCCCAGTTATCCATATAGTCGAAAATGCAAATTGCATTGCTTATATCGACTACCGCGCCATAAGGGATTATTACATTGTCTTCAAAAGAAGGCACTCCAGGCGGATCCCAATTGCTGGGATGATACCATTTCCCGCCCTCCGGGCCGTTCCATGTTTTTGAAACAGCGAAAGTGTTAAATACCGAAAATAAAAATAAAACCGCGATCAGTGTAACTAATTCCTTTTTCATAAATCCACCCACTTCTGTTTGCTTTTGGAAATTCATCAAGTTACAATTCAAGTAATTAATTGCTTGAATCTTAAAAATCAATAGATAAATAAGACGATGAGTAAGAAAATTTGTATGTCGCTAATATGAGATAGGTGTTATTACTTAATATAGATAATTCTGATTAACTCCGATTTCCAGCTATCCTCGATGTTTGCACGAACGAGATATACGCCGGAGGGGATGGAGACGTCGGGGCGCCAGACGAATCCTCTATCCGTTCGGGTCAACGACCTTGACACATTTCCCGGGCCTATGCCATACGCCCCTACAGCAATGTTATCGACGATTCTGCCGTTCACATCGAATATTTCTATCGTGCTTAACGGGTTCGACGATTCGCTTTGTCCGTCGATGCTTATCGTTACCGCCGAATTGAAGGGATTCGGATGGGCGAAAAGGGAAATCCTCTCCGGCAATGACGATGTTTCCTCGGTCAGAAGCGGTTCGTTTTCGAGATATACGGGTGCCGACCAAATCCATTGGCCGTCGGGTTGGCATGCGCGTACGAAAAGCCAATTCACTTCGGGAAAATCGAGAACGATTGTAGTGTCGAGATTTGTGGTTCGCGGCGGAAGCGTAACCAAGGCAATGTTTCCGCTTCCGCGAACCTCGACGATAGTCCAGCCCTCTTCATCGGGATCATAAAGGTCTATACGAAGGCGCATTATCGGGGCGCGAATGATTCGTGAACCCATGGGCGTAAAATCGAGTTCGATCCAAATTCGGGCGTTTTTGTCCAAAGTCGAGAAGGTTCTTCCTGCAACAATCGCCTCGAAAAGAGCTGTGCGGGTAAGCGCTGTCGCCCAAATACCGGCACGGCTGTCATTTTTGTTGCCCCAGTCAGGCGAATGATTGTCCTGATTAGACACCGGCGAAACATGCCATCCGGAATCCAAGGCCATTTGGTAGAAGCTGTCCTGATAGAACTCGCGAACCTCTATCAATGCGAAAGCCGAGTCAATTGCCGCGCCGACATAGGCAAAATTATCCCAATCGAGGGCTAATTCTTCGCGTCCCGGATGGTTAAACTGCGCAAAAGCGGGGTGTTCCTCGAGCAAATCCTCACAAAAGCCCGGCCAGTCGAGATAGGTCAGCGGGGTAACCATGTCTGGCGTGTTGAAAACATTGACATGATTAGTAAGCGGACAGCTCCATTCATAACCCGCGATACCGATAAAAACACCATCTACGGTTGCATCGTTAGCGGCGTTTTTAGTCAAAATCCAATTCCACGGCAGGAAATAAATCTGCTCGAGATGGTCTGTAACCGCGAGAAAATCGATTCCCGCAACATCTCTCGCATATGCGAAAGCCTGCGGCGGAGTTCCGGAACCGTCGGAATAGCTTGTGTGGCTGTGAAGATTCCCAAAATAGGGGGTATATTGCGCTATCGCGTTGGGAATTGCGATAAAAAGAGCCGCGAAGACGAGCAAATATTTCAGGTTTCCTTTCATCGCAATCAAAATAATTCCTCTAATTCAAAATTCAAGAACAATCGGCTTATGAAGTTATATTTAACACCTTTTAAATATATTTCTGCAAATCACAACCGACTGTTGCTTTTTTCATCGAAAAGCGTATTATGCATTAGATTGATAATTAGAAAGGAAATTTAGAATGAATAAGAAAAAGCATGACCTCAAACACCTTCTTCTCGTCGTAGAAAATTCACCACAGGATTTCGGAGATCCGCATAGAGAGACTATCGACCGATTAAGGCAGATGGTCGAAAAGAATCCCGATTTCTTAACCAATCCTCCTCAAGACATTGTAGATATTGGTTCTACAGTAACCCTTCGCGATCTCGCAAACGATTCGACATTGATTTTCACGGTAACCGACCCCGCAAACGCCGATGTTTTCGAGGGCAAAGTTTCGGTTTTATCTCCTCTGGGAATCACGGTTCTAGGCAGACGCCCCGGCGAGGTTTTCAAATTCGAGTCTCCGGGCGGCATTGTCGAATACGAGTTAGTCGAGGTCGAATAGCACCAAGCCGTATTCCTATTTCAAATATACCACCCGTTTCGTGGCCGATTCGTTCCCAATTGTCGTCCGGACGAGATAGATGCCCGAGGTGACGGAAGGGTCAGGACGCCAGATTAATCCCCCTAAATCCCCATTTGTCAGTTCCCCCCTGTCAAGGGGGGTTTGGGGAGTAACAACGCGACCATTCACGTCGAATATCTCTATCTCCGCCCCCACAGGGGCTTCGATACGCACTGCTCCGTTGAAGGGATTCGGCGAGATGTTCAGTGCGAAATCCCTTGGACGTGGTATATTCTCCTCCACAGCGAATGTGCCTTCTGTAACTATATAACGGGTGTTTATTGAAAGTCCTGTAGCAATTTCGACTATCCCCGACTGCCATCTTATAATTACAGAGTCAATCGATGTCGCTATTCCCAACCCGAAATGCGCGGCGTATTCTGACTGGCACCCGGAGCCGCCATAGCCTGTGCCTATCTCACGGGTTTGCCATAAACCGCCGGCTTTTACACTCACTTTCGTGCCGATACCGAGCTTGTTGCTGGATTCGCCACGGCAGGTGAAACGCGCCCAGTTATTGGTTATTCCTGATCTTTCGCTATATCTGTTGCGGCAGATATATTTTTTTGAACCAACTTCAGCGATAAAATCGAGGTCTCCGTCGTGGTCGATATCCGACCATGCACCGCCGCTAACATTTTTCAACCCGAGACCGGCATCGAAGGTAACGTCCTCGAAAGTGCCGTCGCCGAGGTTGCGATAAAGCCTCGCGAAGGATTTCCCGCTTGTCGAAACGACATAGATGTCCAGCCAACCGTCATTGTCGAAATCTATCATGAAAGGCAATGAACGCGAGGGCACAAATCCGATTCCGCGTTCCGCCGATTCGTCCCACATATAATAGTCCGGTGCACCCAAGTTTATATAAAGGAAGGACTTATCCGAGTTCGGCGATATCCTCCCCGGCGAATAATTCGCGACGAACAAATCGAGATCGCCGTCGTTATCGATATCGCCGAAACACGCGCCATAGCTCCATCCGAAAACACCGCCACCCTCGTTTACACCATCGACCCCGATGCCATAACCGACATCCATAAACCCGCCGCCCGTGTTCATCCAAAGATAATTCGCGTGGCCGTTGGTGTTTGCGACATAAATATCGGTGTAGCCGTCATTATTCCAGTCGCCCAATGCGATTCCCTGACCGTATTGCGGGCTATATATTGTCGATGACATCCCTGCGGCGTCGGTAACCTCGAAGAAATATGCGCCGTCGTTTTCATATAGATAATCGCGATAGTAAGTCCACGCGGAAGTCGTCGGGTTCTTTATTCCGCCATTTGTAACATAAAGGTCGAGGTCGCCGTCGTTGTCATAATCGAGCCAAGCCGCGCAGTTCGTGGGGTATGGGTCGTCGATTCCTCCGGCAACCGAAGTAACATCGTAGAAATTCCCTGCGCCGGAATTGTTCGCGTAGAGTTTGTCTGTCGTGCCTGCAATATAGGGGTCGGGATATAGGTTAAGGTCGAATTCGCCCCAATAGGGCGTTCCGGAGCCGGACATTCCAGTCCCCGGAAGGACAGTGAAGTTTCCGCCGGTGTTTCCAAAAAGCTGGCCGCCGGTAAGCATATCGAAATCGCCGTCGAGGTCGAAATCGCCGAAAGCCACGCCCCGGTTTGTCGTCGTTATTGTGCTGTCGATGTCGAACCAGAATTGATCTGGGACACCGTAATAGTCGCCATAAGCTCGAATCATGAAGGTAACATCCCATTGAACATCAAGAGTGTCGTCATAATAGGTCGGTTTCATCCATGTCGGCGAACCGCGCTTGAGGAAACTCCGGTCTTCGATGTCCTCCATTCTCGTAAGATAAACCGTTACAGGCTCGGTTGCACTCGTAACGCGCCTTCCCACAAGACACTCGCCAAAGGCTGGCATATACAGCGGCGTGGGCAAGGTTACCTCTTCCCAAGATGGAAAATAAGAAATCGAGTCGATATAAATCTTGTGAGGGGTTATAAGTTCGGTATTCAGCGGGCCGCCGATGGAATCGACCTGCCATATTCGCACTTCGAGAGTTCCCGGCCCCATGCAGTAGAATTCTAGTGTCCGAAGACTGCACGGATAAAGGGCGGAAATCCGCAATCCCTCATAGGAATTTGCGGTATATGAAGTGAAAAGGAGGCTTCCGATGCCGTCGTCATAAACGAACTCGTAGGGCAACGAACGGTCGGTGGGCGAGAAAGGGCGCGATTGCGGGCTATCTGCGATAGAGACATTTGAACTGGCCTCGACCGAGATAATCTCTCTTCCGGCAAATAGAGCGCCGAAAGCCAAAAAAATCAATGCTACAAACAGAATCGACCTCGTTTTCATAATCCCTCCGGAACTGATGGAACATCGTTGATATTACTCTACGATATCCGTTATATCCTTCAGGGTCAAGGTCTTTTTACCATAATGTTTCAATATTAAATGCGAAAGAACCAGCAGAAGCACAATCAGCCCTGAATAGCCGAACAAAGAAAAAATCGGAAAAGACATATCCTTGATGATTCCCCCTCGAATGAACCCAAGAGTCCATATCGAGAGAGCGACTCCGAACCAATTGCAGATAACATTTCCGACAACACGATAAACAAGAGCGAGCATTATCCCCATAAGCATCACAGCAGGAAACACGGTCCCGAAAAATTCCCCAATCTCCCCTATCTGCGATATGGCGGCGGGATCGGCGCCAAGATATGCAAAGGGTATAAGCCCATAGGCGATGCCGGAGATTATCACCGCTGGAACCCATCCGAAATCTTTCGACAACCGCCCTACCATATATCCTCGGAACAAAACCTCCTCGGCATAGGCATGGAACGCACCGCCAATCAATAATGCTAATACCGGAGCGAATTGCATCGACACCGGAAGATAGCCTGCGAATCGAGGGTCGAGGCTTCGAACCCCCATGATCCCAAAACCTACAATCAAACCAAGAGCGAGTGCGAGAAGACTGTATTTACGCGTGATACCGAGGTCTTTCAGCTCTCCGCCGGCCATAAGGGTTACGAGAATCGGGCCGAGTATCCATGCGAAATCGATAATCGGGACGACGAAGCCAACTGTTGAGGCATAGGCCTGCGGGTCGCGGACGATAACTCGGATAAGAAGCAGAACCGCCGTGCCGGCAAGCCAAAGGAAAAGCGGCCCGATACTCCAGTGGCTCGGTTTCCATCGAAAAGCCGGTGTTCCCTTCGCGCCGATTTTCATAATGATCTCTCTATTCTTCGAAATGCCAGTCGGTTGATTGCCGACGACGTTTTTTTCGATTGCCAATTGCATTCCGCCGATGGACTTTGCTCCTCCCTCGAAGAAATATTCTCAATCCCCAATGGGATACTTTCCTTCCCCGATGGGATATAATCCTTCCCCAATGAAATATTCTCAATCCCCAATGAGATACTCTCCTTCCCCGATGGGATATAATCCTTCCCCAATGAAATATTCTCAATCCCCAATGAGATACTCTCATTCCCCGATGGGATATTATCCTTCCCCAATGAAATATTCTCAATCCCCAATGAGATACTCTCCTTCCCCGATGGGATATTATTCTTCCCCAATGAAATATTCTCAATCCCCAATGAGATACTCTCATTCCCCGATGGGATATAATCCGCTCCGGCGATGGACTTTGCTATTCCCTCGATGGGTTTCATGGTTGGAATTTCCTCCACATGCGCTCGAATTCTTCCGAAAATATACGGGCAAGCTCTGTATCGTCGATTATGATGATGTTCTCATTATTGCGTGATTCAGCCGAGTTCGACCAGTTATAGCTTCCGGTTAAAAATGATGTGCCGTCGAAAACCGCGAATTTGTGATGCATCAACCCAAAACCGTCATACCGAACCCCTACACCGGAGTCATAAAGAAACTGAGCTTTGGAATCACGGCTCTGTGCGGTGGAGTTGTCGGATATGATACGGACTTTCACACCGCGTTTGTGCGCGGAAAGAAGCGCATTTGCAAGCTCGCGGTTGGTGATTGTATAGATTGCGAGGTCGATGCTCCGCTTGGCGGAGTTGATTCTTTCGAGGATTAGCGAACGGCAATCGCCCCCCGGAGTAAAACACACGGTGCAGTTGTCCGAAGAGATATTCGCCGTGTGTTTTTTCGCGGATGGTGAGTCCGCAAAGCATGACATCACAACAAGTATGAGACTTAAACCCACTACAGCAGAGAGCTTTCCGGCGTGTTTTGAGAAACCGAACCCCATAAACTGTCTTCCTCTGATTTTCATTTTAGATATATCACCCGTTTCGGCGGCAGTGCCGCTTCCGATATGCTCGAGGCCTTCGGCGATTCGCTTGTGGCTCGATAAGCTCTCATTTTAGATATACGATCCTTTTCGTAACCGATCCGCCGTCGCCCACAGTGGCCCGGACGAGATAGACGCCGGAGGTGATGTTGTCGTCGGGTTGCCAGACGAATTCGTAGGGGTCAACCGGTGGTTGACACGTCGAACGGGCGACCCGCCGGGTCGCCCCTACGGGTGTTTTATAGACCATTCGCCCGTTTACGTCGAAAATTTCGATTCGGGAGGGTTTCAAACCCTCCCCTACGCTGATTGCAACCGCGGAATTGAAGGGGTTAGGGTGGGCGGAGAGGGAGAAGGTTGTCGGTTGAATCACCGATTCGTCGATGTCGAGATGTGTGCAAACTGCATTGAATGTGGGGGTAACGTCGTTTATCGTCGGTGTCACTTCCGTGACCATAGGCATTATGACATTAACACTAGGGATAGTATCCAGAACCGTAGGTGTAATTTCCGTAATAGTCGGGGAAATCTCCTCGCCGAGGCAGGTGTTCCCCTCGGCGTCGAATTTTGCAAAAAACAAACCCCGATCACCCGGTCCATAGCTTTCAGTCCATCCCGCTGTGGCAAAACCGTCGTCGCTCGATTGGACAATCGAATAGGCACAATCATCGCCGGTTCCACCAACGACGCGAGACCATTCCAATGCGCCGGCGGGACGGAATTTCACAATAAATAAACCACGATAGCCCGGACTGAAGCTCTTTGTCTCGCCGGCAACCGCGAAACCGTCATCACTAGTAAGAGCAATCGAATTGCCCTTTTCGTCATCCGTTCCGCCAACAGCGCGAGACCATTCTAATGACCCGATCGAGCTTAACTTCACAAGGAACAAATCGTTGCCGCCGCTTCCGAAACTACGGGTATAACCAGCGACAACAAAACCGCCATCGTTCGCGCAAACAACTGATAAGCCGTAATCTGAATCTGTTCCGCCAATTGTGCGAGACCATTCAAAATCGCCCGATGAGCTGAACTTAACGACTAACATATTGCTCCAGCCTGCGCCGAAAGTCCAAGTGTAGCCGGCAACAAGGAAGCCGCTGTCATTTGTCTGCACAACCGAGTTTCCAGATTCCTCGTTCGTTCCCCCGATGGTGCGCGCCCACTCCAATGCTCCCGCAGAGGTAAATTTCATTAGAAATAATCCGCATGGACCAGGCCCGTAGCTTTCCGTTTTTCCGGTAACCGCAAAACCGCCGTCGCTTGTTTCAATTACCGAATGACCGTAATCTCTGCCCGTTCCGCCGACAGCCCGCGACCATTCGATAACTCCAGCCGGGTTAATTTTCGTGAGGAAAACATCATAGTATCCCGCGCCGAAGCTACTTGTCCATCCGGTTGTTACCAAGCCGCCGTCGCTGGTCTGCACAAGCGAATAGCCGTAATCTTCACCGGTTCCACCAATAGTGCGAGACCATTCTAAAGTCCCCGAAGGGTTAAACTTCACAAGAAGTTGCTTGTATTGACGCGGGCCGAAGCTTTCGGTCCTTCCACTCACAGCGAAACCGCCGTCGTTTGTCTGGATTACCGCCTGCCCCCAATCATAGTAAGTTCCACCGACCGAACGAGCGAATTGTGCTTGTGCAAGGCAAACACCGGTAAGAAGTAATAATGAGAGAATAGAAATTAATCTGGCTGTCTTTTTCACCTTGCTGGAGTCCTTTTGCTTATGATTTGTGTTTTACTGTTTCTATATGCATTTGCCGTTCTATTCTACGTCTTGTGTTCCTTTTTCTGTGCGGCGGGGAAGAGGATGTTGTTCAGGATAAGGCGGTAGCCGGGGGAAGTCGGGTAGATGTTCAAGTCGGTGGGTGGGTCGCCGATGAAGTGCATGTAGTCCTCCGGGTCGTGGCCGGCAAGGAAGGTCCAGAACCCTTTGCCATGGTTGCCATGAAGGTATTTATGCGCTGACTTATCGGGATATGTCCCCAACACAACCACGCTCTTTTTCACAGTGGCGGGATTAAAAGCCGAATTTTGGCCGAGAAAATCGGGGATAATATCTACATGGTTCTGAGTGAGCATTGTCGCGACCGGGTCGTATTTTGCCGAAAAGGCAAATAGAGTGAAATAGTTGAGTTCCGCGCCGAGTCTTCTGCTTGTCTGCTCGGGTTTGATGTCGATATTCGAATGCTCATAGACGAGGGGATTCGTCTCGATCTGGAAATTTTCGAAACAGACAGTCTCGTCGAAATTCAGTTTCCTTTGGGCATCCGGGTCGATTGGATCGCCGTCGAATTCCGCAGGGACGATATCGACATTCCGCGCTGACAGGGCGATATCCCATGTGTCCGTCGCACTGCACATCGCAAAAAGGAACCCTCCACCGGCGACATATTCGCGAAGCTTGAGCGCTACCGCCAATTTCAAATCGCTGACCTTAGTAAAACCGAGTTCACGCGCCATTTCCTGATTCATCGCAACTTCCTGTTGATACCAAATGGCGTTTCGGTAGCTGGAATAGAATTTGCCATATTGGCCGGTGAAGTCCTCGTGATGAAGATGAATCCAGTCGTAATCGTTGAGTTTTCCGGCAAGAACTTCCCTATCCCAAATTTTGTCGTAGGGGACTTCGGCGTAAGTAAGCGCCATTGTAACGGCGTCGTCCCAGGGCTGTGTGTTATGAGGGGTGTAAATAGCGATTTTGGGCGCTTTCTCGAGCAGAACTACCTCCATGTTGTCCTCTTCGATTTCGGCGTAGATTATCGCCGCAGACGCGCCGTCGATTGTCTCGAAACGAACACCTCTAAGACGGCACAAATCAGCGGCTTTGCTCTCAGCGGGCATCATAAAACTTCCGCCACGATAATTGAGAAGCCATTCGATATTCATCCCGTCGCGAAGGAGATTATAAACCACCCCGTATGCCTTCAGATGGTTCGTTTGCGAAAGGTCCATCGGGATAAGGATTTTCTGCGCCATCGCCGGAAGGGCGAAAAGAGCGATAATGATAATAATGGAGCTAATTCTCTTCATTTTTTATCCGCCTTCGGAAGCCATCGTTCTAACCAGCTTTTATCCTTCTTGCAGAATTTGCGCCGGAAATCCTCTATTGTGATGGTTTCTATCGATTCGGTGTCCAGATTTTTGATATGGATCTCCCCCGAAAAGAAGTTCATCTTGATAACGCCGAATCTTCCGCCATCAGCCTCATAGACTTTTTCCTCATCGGGGAATACACTACGGGCTTCCTCGTAGAATTTTTGTTCGTAATCGAGACAGCAGAACAATCTTCCGCAAAGGCCGGAAAGTTTGTTCGGGTTGACCGCGAGGTTTTGATCACGCGCGTATTGGGTAGAGATGGGCTGGAAATCGTCGAGCCATCTCGCACAACAAAGCTCGAGACCGCAGGGGCCAAGACCACCGAGTTTCTTCGTCTCGTCCCGAACGCCTATTTGTCGTAGTTCGATTCGAGTTCGGTATGTCGAAGCGAGGTCTTTCACCAATTCGCGGAAATCGACTCGATGCTCCGCCGTGAAATAGAATGTGAATTTATTGCCGTCGAACTGAATTTCGCAATCGACGAGTTTCATATCCAATCCGCGAAAATCGATTAGCTCTCTGCATATCTCGAAGGCCTCTTTTTCGCGCTCGCGGTTTTCTTTGAAAACCTCCAACTCCTCCGGTTTGGCGACGTGAAGTATTTCGAGCGGGTATTTATGCTGTGTTTCGGGGACATGGCCGTCATCGATGGGGCGCTTGATTCTGCCGATATCTCTTCCACGCTCGGCCTGAACCATCACCCAAACACCCGGCTTAAGAGGCAAATGGTTTCTGTCGATCAAATAATCCACGCGGTCGCTTTTGAATTGCACCGCGTAGTATTGCGGCTTTATTCCGCTCGTTGAATCTGTCTTCTTATTGTCTTTTTCCATTATTTCCGCTCCTATATTTGCTTATTTCTACACAAAAGAACAATATACGAAATAACTTGGTGCCTGCAAGTTTTATCGGGCAAGGGTTAAGATTAATTTTCGGCTTGCCGTTTTGCGATGAAAGGTTATAATTAAGCGACGTAGTAATTATCAGGAGTTGTCAATGGCTAATTTTGCTATAACAGGACTTGCGGGCTATATCGCGCCGAGACATTTGAAGGCGATCATCGAGACGGGCAACGACCTCGTCGCGGCCCTCGATCCCCATGACTCGGTGGGAATAATCGACCGCTACGCCCCCACCGCGCGGTTTTTCCCCGAGACGGAGCGTTTCGACCGGCATCTGGAGAAACTGCGGCGCAAGGGGGAAGAGTTCCGCGTGCACTGGTTCAGTATCTGCTCGCCGAATTATCTTCACGACGCGCATATCCGCATGGCTTTCCGCCTCGACGCCGACGCTATCTGCGAAAAGCCTATCGTGCTGAACCCGTGGAACCTCGACGCCCTTCAGGAACTCGAAGACGAAACCGGTCGGCGCGTCTGGAATGTCCTTCAACTGCGGCTTCACCCCTCGATAATCGCCCTTCGGGAGCGAATCGCCAGGGAAACTCCCCGCGATAAATACGACATCGAACTGACCTACATTACCCCGCGCGGGCCGTGGTATCTCAGCTCGTGGAAAGGCCATCTCGAACGCTCCGGCGGCCTCGCCACAAATATCGGCGTCCATTTCTACGATATGCTCATATGGATTTTCGGCGATGTCGAAAAGAGCGAGGTGCATATTTCCGAACCCACCCGCGCAGGCGGTTTCCTCGAACTTGAAAAGGCGCGCGTGAAATGGTTCCTCTCGGTAGATAGACAGGACTCCCCCACTTTCGACGGCACGAATGCGCCATGCACCCATCGCTCCCTGAAAATCGACAGCGAGGAGCTGGAATTCTCCGACGGCTTCACCGATCTGCACACCGAGCTTTACCGCAGAACCCTAACCGGCGAAGGTTTCGGCATCGAGGATGTCCGCCCGTCGATTCGGCTGATTCACGATATTCGCGAATCGGCGCCCATGGGGATTAACTCGAACTCCCACCCATTTTTGCGAGGCAAGTAACATGGCAGATTTCTTCGTTCACGAATCATCATTCATCGACGACGGTGCTATTATCGGCAAAGGCTCTTCGATATGGCATTTCAGCCACATCATGTCCGGCGCGGTAATCGGCGAGAAATGCACACTCGGCCAGAATGTCTTTGTCCAGAACAATGTGAAAATCGGGTCGTTCTGCAAAATTCAGAACAACGTCTCGATTTACGAGGGCGTGATTCTCGAAGATTACGTCTTCTGCGGGCCGTCGATGGTGTTCACCAATATCCGCGACCCCCGATGCAAATACCCCCAGCGCGGCACGGAGTTCTATATCGAGACGCGGGTCAAAGAGGGCGCGTCTATCGGCGCGAATGCGACTATCGTATGCGGAAACACTGTGGGAAAGCACGCCTTCATCGCGGCGGGAGCCGTCGTTACGAAAGATGTCCCGGATTATGCGCTCATGGCAGGAGTGCCCGCGAAACGAATCGGGTGGGCATGCGAATGCGGCGAAATCCTTCCGAAATTCGACCGCGAAGTGAAATGCCCCCGGTGCGGTATCGAATACGGGCTGGACGACGAGGGAATGCTGAGGGAAAAGGGAAGATAGTAAATGACCAAAGATATCGACAAAATAGCCAAATCCATTATTCCGGTTCTCAAAAAGAACCGAGCGTCCAGAGCCGCCCTGTTCGGTTCGGTGGTAACGGGCACTTTCGACGACGACAGCGATATCGACATCCTCGTCGAACTCGATGACTCTCTCAGCCTTTTGGATTACATCGGAATAATCCTCGAACTGGAGGAAAAACTCGGGCGCAAAGTCGATCTGGTCGAATACGATTCGATAAAGCCATCTCTGAAAAAAGAAATCGAACGAACAGCGGTGAGGATAATTTGAATGTTTCATAAAATATCAGCATTAGCCAAGGAGACGGCACTTTGAAATGGCGAGTTGTCATCGAATACGACAAAGAAACGAACGCCTGGTCGGCTTATTGCCCGGAACTTCCCGGATGCGCTTCGGCAGGAACCTCGGAAGAGGAAGCGCTAACAAACATCCGAGAGGCAATCGAACTTTATCTTGAACCGTCCGTCCATGACTTCTCCCATCAACCGCAAAACATTAGGTGAAATATGTCTATCGAAATCAAAGAAAAGGCCAAATCCATAATAGATGAACTCGACGACGGCAACGTCCGCGAAATAATCGATTTCATGCTCTGGTTGAAAGACCGCAGGGAATGGGAAGCCATACGGGAGAAAGAATGTTCCGTAACCACTCCATAGCCATCGTAGTCCCGGCATACAACGAGGAGACGCAAATCGAGCGCACTGTCCGAACAATGCCCGACTATGTCGATAAAATCATCGTGGTCGATGACAAGAGCAAAGACCGCACCGCCGAGATAGTCGAAAAGCTCGAATCAGAGGACGACCGCGTTATCCTTATCCGCCATGAAAAGAACGGCGGGGTCGGAAAAGCTATCGGCACGGGCTATATCTGGTGCAGAGAGAACGACATCGACATCGCGGTGGTGATGGCGGGGGACGGCCAGATGGACCCTCTCGACATGCCCGCCCTCCTCGATCCAGTGGTCGATGGCAAAGCCGACTACACCAAAGGCAACCGCCTTATCACCGGCGAGGCATGGAAAAAAATCCCGAAAATCCGCTACCTCGGAAACTCCGCGCTGACTTTTCTCACCAAAATCGCATCGGGATACTGGCACGTTACCGACTCGCAGACCGGATACACCGCCCTCAACAAAAAAGCCCTGCACCTTCTCCCCCTCGAGGACATCTACCCGCGCTACGGCATGCCCAACGATTTCCTCGTTACATGCAATATCTACAACATGCGGGTGATGGATGTGCCTATCAACCCCATTTACGGGGTCGGCGAGAAAAGCGGGATACGCGTCTCGCGGGTGATTTTCTCCCTCTCCTTCCTGATGGCGCGCCTGTTCGTGCGGCGGATGGTGCAGAAATACATCATACGCGATTTCCACCCCCTGATTTTCTTCTACGCCTTCGGAGGCTTCCTGCTCCTGCTGGACATCCCCCTGATAGTGCGGCTGATAGTGCTCTGGATAACCGAAGGTTTCGCGCCGCCGATGACCGCGCTGGCGATTCTGTTCTGCACCTTCATGGGGATGCAGTCGATACTATTTGCGATGCTCTTCGACATGGAAGCCAACAGGGAACTGAAGGGAAATTGATGCCCGAACAGAATTTCGAATACGAAGATGTCAGATACAGCATTAAGAATCCAATCGCGAGGAGACTGCATAGCCGTTTCGATTCTGTTCTGGAACAATTTGTCAAAACGACCGAAGCAAAAAGTGTCCTCGAAATAGGTTGCGGAGAAGGTTTTATACTTCGAAGGATTATCGAAATCCTTAAACCAGAAACTGCTTATGGCGGAGATGTTTCCGAATATTGGCTTGAAAGAGCAAAAAGAAATCTCGGCGACCTTGCGGAACTATCACTGCTAAATGTCGAAAACCTACCCTTCGATGACCGCAAATTCGACCTTGTTACCTGCATCGAAGTTCTCGAACATGTTGAGAATCCCAAAGCAGGCATCGAAGAGATTGCGCGTGTTACAACAGAATGGGCGATAGTTTCCGTTCCGAACAGGTATTTGTGGAGGTTTGGCAATCTTTCACGATTCAAATATTTTTCAAGCGGCGGCAATACCCCCGGCCATATTAATGAGTGGACTAAAGGGCAATTCCGCAAATTCGTCGAACCCCATTTCATGATCGTTGAACACCACACACCTTTCCCATGGCAAATTGTTCTCCTGAGGAAAAAATAATTGGCGAAAAACATCTCCGACATCAAATCCTCTCCGAAAAAGCCCATCCTCAGCTATCTTCTCACAGTCGTAGTTCTCGGGGCGGTGGGGTATTACATCTACCGCAATGTCGATCAAATCCGTGATTTCAATTTCGATTTCGACCTAATTTTTCTCGCCGCCTCCTTCTTTTCCGCGATAATCGGCTTTCTGCTTTCCTTTTTCATTTGGGAGCGTCTCTCGGCGTCTTTCGGACTAAGCGCGCCCAGACTTTCCTCGGCGAAAGCTTTCTATAAGTCCCAACTCGGCAAATATATCCCCGGCAATGTCGGCCTCATGATTGTCCGTCTCGACGCCTACCGCGGCTATTCGCGCAAGACCGTCGCCCTCGCCACGGGGGTCGAATATATCGCGAGCTTCACCAGCGCCTGCGTGATGGTTCTTCTCGGCACCCTTCTGATAGACATTCCCCTCCCGGCTTATGTGCGATGGCTTGCTTTGGGGATGTTGCTTCTCCTTTTGGCCGCCCTCTATCCGCCCCTTTTGAAAACCCTTTCCAACCGGTTTTTCCGCCTTCTCAAACGCGAACCAATCGAGGAATTCCCCACCTACTCGAAGATGCTTAGTTTCGTGGGTTTGTATGTCATAGTCGGGCTTTTCTTCGGCCTAAACCTCTTTTTGGTTTTGAACTCGCTGTCCTATGTCGGAATCGAGCACTATTTCGCGGTAACAGGGACTTTCTGGGCGGCGGCGCTAATCGGCATCGCGGCGATATTCGCCCCGAGCGGAATAGGCGTCCGCGAGGGGGTTTTGTTGCTGGTTCTGCCCGCAATTATTCCGGAACCGACTGTGATAGTCGGGACAATTTTGTCGCGATTGGTCTTCACCGCGGCGGAGCTGTTGTTGGCGGGGGTGTTTTCGGGCGCGGAGAGATTGAGGAGTAGTGAAACGACTTGACTTTTTATGGAGATTACTTATTATTGTTCGAGAGATTAAAAGGAGAATAGCTATGCAAACAGATTTCTTAGTCGCAAGACCTTCATTTTTATCAGGTATCGCAAGAGCGCTCGACATCGGTGCTACATTGCCTTCTTATAACATATCCAGAACACCGTGCGAAGCCGATATCAAAGCTCTAAAAAGCGATTGGGAAAACGTTGGACAAGATTTGTCCCATTCGATAAAAGGTCTTTCGAATGAAGAAGAATGATAAAATTGATAAATCCAATTCTGGAGCTAAATCCGTTGTAGGTATATCCGCAACATCCCAACATTTCTGGGCAGGGCCTCTGCCTTCACCACAAATCCTCCGAGAATTTAATGAAATAGTCCCCGGTTCTGCCGATAGAATAATCACAATGGCGGAAAAACAGGAAGATCACAGAATCGAAATCGAGTCGAAAGTTATCGAATCGAACATTCGAAATGAAAAACTCGGTGTAATCTCCGGTCTCGTTATCGGGCTTGCCGGGCTAAGTTGCGCAACGATTTGCGCCCTATACGGGCATGATTGGGTTGCCGGCATAATCGGAGGTTCGACACTTGTTTCCCTTGTCTCTGTGTTTGTGATTGGCAAATCCAAGAGGGAAAAAGAACTCTCTCAAAAGTCCGAATAAACATATATAGATTTCTTTTATTCACCGCGGCGGAGCTGTTGTTTGCGGGTGTGTTTTCCGGAATAGAGAAATTTGAGAATAGAGAATCCCCCCTTCATTGAGGACAGGGGGGTCTCGATGAAAGTGCTTCGAACGAGAGGTTTATCGAAGCGGCTCGATTTCGGCGAGGGGTTATTTGGCTTTTGGCTCGCCGCTTTCGTTAACCTTGCCCTCGCGATGATAATGCACCAGCCGATATGCCATGCCGAGGGCGATGAGCATTATCGCCACCGATGTCCCATAGCCGATAATCGGGACATTTCTTTGAATTTCCGTAACATCGCTCAGTAGGCCAGCAAGGCCGAGAAGAAAAACAATTATCACCCAGAATAACATAATTCCTCCTTTACGAACGTTTCCCAAACTATAATATGTAATAATTGAATAAGCAAGAAGAGTTTTCGAGGTGTCCGTAAATTTTTGGAAATTCCCAAAGATTTTCAGCAATGCCTGTTAAAAAACGCAAAATGGCTTAGTAAAAAATACTTATTGCAAAAAGGCATTGAAATCCATAAACAATACGGAAGGATTGGTCTGGATGTTTGCCTTCATCAAAATTCACCCATTGTTAAGGATGTGAGATGTCCAAGGTGTTTTACAGGTCGATGGCGATAGTTGGGGTTCTGCTCGCCGGCCTGATTTTGGGTTTTCTGCTTCACAACCCAGTTCGCAAGGCTCTTTTCGGCGGGGATTGTCCTCCTCACGAGACAAGCTTCGAGGTGTCGCATCAAAGAGGATACCGCTACATCAACCCTTTGCTCGACTTCGAGCAACAATATAAGGGGTTGCCGCATGTCAAGTCCGAAATCAACGATTATATAGCGAAAAACAAAAAAGACGGGCGTCTGCGCGATATCTCCGTCTATTTCCGTCAGTTGAACACAGGACTAACTTTTTCGATAAACGACGATTTCAAGTTTTCACCGGCAAGTCTTCTTAAAGTCCCGCTCATGATTGCGTGTCTGAAGCAGGCCGAGATTGACGGCGCATTTCTTAGCAAGCGGATTAAGTTCGATATTATCCCGGATTCTCTTACTGTTCCGAATTTCCGCTACGGCGAGCCAATCGAGTATGGTAAAACCTACACCGTGGAAGAGCTTATTATCCGCCTGATTATCAACTCGGATAATCACGCCGGAATGCTTCTTCTGGAAAATCTCGACAGCAGAATTCTCGAGAAGGTCTATACCGACCTCGACGTCGCCATGCCATGGCTCCCCGGCATGGAGAATTATATGACGGTGAAAGAGTATTCGAAGTTCATACGAATCCTCTTCAATTCGACCTATCTCAATCGGGACATGTCCGAATTCGCTTTGTATATAATGTCGCTGTCCCATTTCGACAAGGGCATTGTTCAGGGAGTCGGACAGGGCATCACCGTTTCGCATAAATTCGGCGAACGCGATATAGATGGAGTCCGACAACTTCACGACTGCGGCATCATTTATTTCGAGAGCGCGCCTTGCCTTATCTGCATTATGACTCGCGGAAACAATTTCGAGGAGCTCGAGGATGTTATCGCCGACATCGCCAGCATTATCAAGAAAGAGGTCGATACCCAGCGGCAGAATGGAAAGTAGAATTCGGGGCGGTTTCGGCCGCCCTTTTTTTTGCCGAGCCAAATATTAATGCTCAGCGCAAAAAAACCTTGATAATTGCGGATTCGTAGTTAACTTTGCGGGCTTTTCGCGAAGCTTACAATTGCTTGTTAGAGAAGTAACGACGACTTGTCGATAGAACTTGATATTGAATTTCTTAAAACATGCAAAGGAGACAGAATGAGACACGCACTGATTCTAACACTAACTTTGGCCATTTTCGCGCTTTCTGGATATGCTCAGGGGACTTTCGCGACGGTCATCCGCGACGCTGAAGGGGCCGAATACGGCAGAGATTTGGTTCAGACCCCCGACGGCGGTTATATGTTCACCGGCGATGTTGTTCAGGCTGGCAGAACCGACAGCGATATCGCTATCGGAAAATTCAATTCCGAGGGCGAGTTGGTTTGGATTAAGGCTATCGGCGGCACAGGTAGAGACAAAGGTTATTCCATAATTAAAAACGGCTCGTATTATTACGCCACAGGTTACTATTATAACGGTGTGGCGGGGTATCACAATATATGTCTTGTTAAATTCGACGAGGCTGGGGTTGTCACATGGGTGAAACAGTTCGTAGGAGTTGACTCGGATGAGGGCAGACAAATAATAAACACCTCGGACGGCGGATACGCCATTACCGGTTATATCTACAGTGCCAGCACCGCAAATGATTTGGCGATAATTAAATTCGATTCTGCGGACAATCTCGAATGGATGACTCGAGTGGGAACTGAAAACCACGATCACGGCTCTTCCATTGCCGAACTGACAGGGGGCGGTTTTGTAGTGGTAGGGGATGTATATCTCGAAGGGGCTGTGCCAACCAGAGACAGGAGTATGATCTTTACAAGAGACATTTTCATAGTTCGACTCTCCTCGACCGGTGCTTTGGAATCGGCAACCGCCCATTACGATGCCGACGGTGCTGAGTATGGAAAAGCTGTTACTGCCACATCGGACGGCGGATTTCTTGTAGCAAGCGAGGTTCCGGCATGGGGTTGGGGGCAGAGCGATATCCTTCTTTCCAAGTTCAATTCTTCGGGTTTTAACGAATGGTCTAAATTGCTCGGACACTGGAGCTACGATACGCCATATCGCATCATCGGAACCTCCGACGGCGGATATCTGATTTCTGGTGACTTTATGTCCCCGACAAGAAGCATTCAAGCTGGTTTGGTGAAATTGGATTCGTCATGTAACCTTGAATGGATGCGTTGCGGCGGCGGGACAAGTTACGAATACGGCTACGGCGTCATCCAGACCCCCGACGGCGGATTCGCGCAGATTGGGATGTCGTGGAGCTACGGTTCGACGAACGAGATTATGCTCATCAAATACGATTCCGAAGGCTACTACTGCGAGCCGGACAGCCAGAGCCTTTATACATCGGATCATAGCATAATGTTCGAGCCGGTTATGGTCGATGTCAATACCTCTCCCCTCGTCCTCGAAACTTTTTCGCCGGAAATCGTTACTCTATCGCGCAGGGATTCCCTTCTTTGCGCCGGAATGGATGTAGAGGAACCCGCTCTTCCGATGAATTCGGCTATCTCCGTTCATCCGAACCCTTTCAATGCCTCGGTTGCGATATCCGCGCCGGGAGCGGAGAGGATCGAGATTGTCGATATTAACGGCAGAGTCGTCGAGGTTATCGAGGGCAATTTATCGAGGGAAGCAATCTGGAGCCCCTCCGAGGCCACGGCTACCGGAGTCTATTTCGTCCGCGCGAGATACACCGACGGCAGTTCCGCAGAACAGCGCGCAGTGTTCATGAAGTAGCCGGAATACCATCACGTGAAAAATTTCAGGGCGGTCATCGTGGCCGCCCTTTTTATTGCCGTCAAAAAAATCAAGAAATTTTTATTTTGCCCTTGACATTCGTTTATATGCATATATTTTAATATGTGAATATGTTAAGATGACGAATCGAGGAAAAGTATGAGCAATTATGAACATGAAATATCATTGGAAGTCCTATTCGGCGCGCTATCATCGACAGCCCGAATCGATATAGTGCGAACATTAGCCGACGGCCCCCGATGCGTCAACGCCATAGCGGAAGAGCTAGACCTGCCCCAATCGGTAATCTCACAGAACCTTAGAATACTCAGGCTTGCCGGAATCGTGTCCAACGAAAAACACGGCAAGCATATTCATTACTGCATAAACCCCAATGCCATCGACGCCCTGCGGAATTTCCTCAAGTCGCTATGTATGGGGAATTGCCATGGACAAAACGGAACATGCAAACATTAACCTAATCAAAGGAGAAACTATGTGTCATCATGGTCATCATCAAAAGCAGTGCAACTGCGGGACCGAGCAACATCATCGCCATCACGGAGAAGAATGTTGTTGTGGCGGCGGCAAGGGTAACTGGCGTAAATTCATGACGAAAGAAGAAAAGCGCGAACGTCTCGAAAATTACGCAAAAGAGCTTGAAGCCGAACTCACCGCAGTTAAAGAACTTCTTAAAGAACTTTAAAGTTAAGGAGAAAAATGAGAACACGGACAACACTACTACTTGTCTTATCCGCGATGTTTGTTTTTATTGCATCGACGGCTTTTGCAAGCGGCAGAGGGTGTGGAGCACATATTAATCTGACTGAAGATCAGATCGCAGAGCTTCATTCGACCAAGGCCGATATGATCCAAGCCGGTGCTTCCGGTGAGGAAATTCAGACGGCAATGTGGGAGCTTCTGTCCAGTTATGGATTTGAGTTTTCTGAAGCCTGTGGAACACCGAAAGGTGACGGTAGCAAAGGATGCCATGGTTCCGAAGGCCGCAAAAGCTGTAACAGCTCCTCATGTAGCCATGCTCCCGGCGAGTGCGACAGATCCTGCGGCAAAACCGAAGGCCGCAGAGGCTGTGACAACTCCTCATGTAGTCATGCTCCCGGCGAGTGCGACAGATCCTGCGGCAAAACCGAAGGCCGCAAAGCGTGCCACGGAACCGAAGGCAAACATGCCTCTGGTGGTTGCTGTGGAAGGACGGTAGAGGATAAAACCTCATCTTCCGCAGTTGGAGAAAATTCCTCTAACAAACCGACCACTGTTGCAATCGGCGAGATCATCCCGAACCCTTTCAACGCATCGGTCGAGATAACTATTCAGGGCAAACTGGAAACCTCCCATGTCCTCGAAATCTTCGATGTTCAAGGCAGAATGGTCAAAAACATTCCAATCTCAAGCAACAGCGTTCTTTGGGACGGCAAAGATTCTCAAGGCAAGGAACTTAATTCAGGCACTTATTTCGCGAGAGTCGCCGGAACCTCTGAATCGAAGAAAATCATCTTGATGAAATAATCCCCTGCAAACATACTGCTTCATTCGCAGTAAGAAAGGGCGGTCATCTTGGCCGCCCTTTTCACTGCCGTCGGTTGAAACCGACGGCAATGAGATTATTGCAGTCGCCGCACACTCTCAACTCTACCCTCTACCCTCTCAACTCTTATTTTCTCCGTCCCCAAAAACACACCCGCCAACACCAGCTCCGTCGCGGTGAAAATCAATCGTGCAATTTTCGTAATCGTCGTAGGACAGGTCGTAGGGGCGACGAGATTTCTTGTAAGTCTTTGCCATAATTGAACATCCTTTCATTAGGTTCATGTTCAATGTTAAGTCTGGCACGGCCTTTGGAGGCCAAATCACGTCTTTTTCGATAGAAATCACGTCCTATGTCATGACTATCACGTCCTATTTTACGAAAAACACGTCTTTTGTTAAACAAATCACGTCTTTTTGATGGTCGGCCACGGCTTTTGTTACAAAGAACACGACATTTGTTGATTCGGTCACGGCTTTTAAGAGGGCAATCACGACCCCCTAAGAAGCCGACACTTACCCAATCCCACCCGAAAAATCAATGAACATCCATCGAAAAGAAATCTGAAACCCCCAACTCTCCCCTCTACACTCTAAACTCTCAACTCTCAACTCAAAAACTTCTTGGCCGGTCTACTGCGTATATTTCTATTCGATGCCTCATCGAAAAATTTCCCTTTGACTAATGAGGGTTTTGTGTATGATATTGGTATCGAACTTTCTGAATTGGACAAAAATGAATAGACTCAAATTCGCAATCGTAACAATAATTGTGTTAATAGCCGCAGGAAGCCTTTACGCTGAGGAGATTGTGCCGTTGGATGTCTTCCTCGCGCGAATCGCCGAGACAGACACTGTCGAAGATGCCGAAAACTGGACAGCCATCGCCGACGAAGTCTTTATCCTCTACGAAGACGAGTCTTTCACAGATTTCAAAAGCCGCTCCACACGCACTGTTCGATACACCTATCAGGGCGACAGTGTTACGCAGGAGATTCTTTCCGCCACAATCGAGGGCGAGGAAATCGAAGACAAGGGCAAAAAGGGCGATAGTAACGGCGAAAGCGAGAGCATGAGCATCGGTGAGGAGAACATGCCCTTCTCCCCCGAATCTGAGGGCAAGTATAAATACACCGACCTCGGAATGGCCAAAATTGCAGGGAAACCTATGCGGGCTATAGCCTTCGAGGCGAAAAAACGTAGCGAGGAATATTTCGACGGCACCGCCTGGTTCGACCCCGAAACAGCATTGATTAAGCGTATTCGCATCAATTACGCTAAAACCCCCCGAGCAATTCGTCATTTCGACGCCACCATGGGGTTCATATACATCGACGGCTACCGGCTGATGGAGAGTTTCGATATGGACATCAAAGGGCGATATCTATTGCTAATCAAATTTAACGTTTCAATAAAACAGAAGTATCGAGATTTCAAGGTGCTGAAGGGGTAACTCCAGTCAAGTCCCACCCCCTCGCCCTCCGAGCTTCTCGTAGGGGCGGGTTTCATTGACCAAAAGAAAAATCCCCACGGACGCCACCTTTTTCAACGTTGTGCGGTCACTGAGCTTGTCGAAGTGACCATAGGGAAGATGTTTCCGCGCCAGTTATCCTTCATTCTTCATTTTGCATTTTACATTATAAATTTCTTTCATTTTCCCCTTGATTTATCCCCCCTCATTCATTAAAGTATCTGCGTGAACACTTAAATGGATCGAATAATGAACGATATCGAAAAAACAGCAAGAATATTCAAGGTGCTCTCGGAGCCCAGTCGTGTGCGAATTATCGAGCTTCTTAAAGACCGCGACCTTTGCGTCAACGCGCTGGCTCGAAAACTCGAAATCACTCCCGCGGCGGTGTCGCAACATATGCGCATTCTTCGGGACGCCGATATTGTCACATCCGAGAAGAATGGATACTTCGTCCATTACGGTCTGAACCGCGAAACCCTCGCCCAATGGCGCGAAATCGCGGGAGTTTTTTTTGAAAACGAAGAACGGAAAGTGGAAAGACAATGAAAATCTTCGACCTTAAAACGATGACCGCATTTCCTTACACCGAACGCGGGAAGAATGTGTTATACAAAGCGGACGAGTTCAAAGCGCGGATTATCCAGCTTCCGCCAGGCGGAGAGATGCCGACCTGCGAGATGGCCTCCCATGTCGTTTTCTTTGTGGTGAAAGGCTCCGCCGAAGTTAATGTCGATGGCGAGGTCGCGAAAATATCGGATGGGCAATTACTGGTAACCCCGCCGGCTACTCTTTCGATGAAAACTACCGGAGGGGTCAAAATCGCCGCAATTCAAATCGAAAAAGATTAACGAATCGATAAATCCTAACCCAAAGGAGAAACCATGTGTGAGAAAAACAAATGCGGATGTCAGAAACCGGAAAACCTCGAAGGCAAACCGGAAGACTGCACGCCGGAGCAGATCGAAAAATGCCACGGCCACGAGAAAAAACACCCCTGTTGCGGGGAAGATAAGTAATGCAAGCCGTCGCCGTAGAGGGGCTGAGCAAGCGTTTCGATGAGGTTCGAGCGCTCGACGGAATATCCTTCGATGTCCGCGAGGGGGAACTCTTCGGCTTCCTCGGCCCCAACGGCGCGGGCAAAACCACAACTATCAACCTCCTCACGGGTCTTGCAAGAGCCGATTCCGGTTCGATAGTCATTGACGGGATCGACTGCACGAAAAAAATTCGCGGGGCGCAACATCTGATCGGCGTGGTGCCGGACGAGAGCAACCTCTACCCCGAACTTTCCGGCTTCGATAATCTGTGCTTCTGCGCGTCGCTTTACGGCATCGGCAAAGAGGAGCGCATTAAACGCGCCCGCGAGCTTTTGAAGCAATTCGACCTCTCGAAGGCCGCCGACCGCAAATTCGCCGGCTATTCCAAGGGCATGAAGCGCAAACTCACCATCGCCGCGGGAATTATCCATCGCCCGAAAATCCTGTTCCTCGACGAGCCGACCACCGGCATCGATGTTGCCTCCGCGCGGCAACTGCGCCAGATGGTCTCCGACCTCCACGATTCGGGCACAACCATCTTTTTGACCACCCATTACATCGAGGAGGCGGAACGGCTCTGCGACAGGATCGCCTTCATCGTCGGCGGGAAGATCGTGCGAATCGACACCGTCGGGAACCTCATTCAGCCGCTCCACGATAAGCATATCGTCCAATTCGCCTGCGAATCGAATGCGATTAAAATTAAAGACGGCTTGAAAAGCCACTTCCCCGATTTCGCCTTCGAGTTCCCGAATAATGAAACGATCCGGATCGAATCGGACTCGCCGATAAGCATCGCCCCGCCGGTTCGCTATCTCGAGGACGCCGGAATCGAGGTCTCCGAGGCGCGCAAGATTCGGCCTTCGCTCGAGGATGTCTTCGTGCGCATCACCGGAATCGAGGCTAAAGCTATGCGCTCGGAAAAGGAAAAGAAAGGGGGCGGTCAATGAAGCGCTGGACTGCATTCTGGAACATCTTGTCCAAGGACATGCGCACCTACTACCTCAAACCGCCCAATATCAGCTGGGGGCTGATCTTCCCGCTGGCGTGGACAGCCATGTTCTTCATCCGCTCGGGGCAGGGGCTGGACAGCATCCCCGCGATGTTGCCGGGCGTGGTCGCGGTGTCTATCCTCTTCGGCACGACCTCCATGCTCGCCGTCACGGTTACCTTCGAGAAAAAGAACCGCTCCTTCGAACGCCTTCTGCTCGCGCCGATTTCCCTTGAACTGCTTATGCTGTCTAAAACCTCCGGCGCGATCCTGTTCGGCGTCGCAAACGCTTTCGTGCCGGTGATTGTCGCCGCTTTCCTCGCCGATCTGTCGTCGATGAACTGGGCCGCCTTCATCCCGGCGGTGGTTCTGATTGCCACGGCATCGACCTTCCTCGGCCTCTTCATCGCGGTGGCCGTGAGCGAGGTGTTCGAGGCGCAGACCTTCTCGAACTTCTTCCGCTTCCCGATGATTTTCCTGTGCGGGCTGTTTTTCCCCATCGGGAAATTGCCGATCTTCCTGCGCCCGCTCTCCTATGTCCTTCCGCTGACCTACGGCGCGGACATCCTCCACGGCTCGGTGCACGGCGGGCATATTATGCCGATAGCGCTGAATTTCGCTTTGCTCGCAATGTTCTGCATCGGCCTCTTCGCGGTGAGCCTGTGGAACATCCGCAGGAAATGGATTATGTGAGCCGCACAACGATTCTGCAAAAAATCCTCTGCAATTATTCAGCAAATACGCAACAATGCGCACTCAATTCTTCACTTTCCGCACCCCGCCGACGTCTTCCGCGATTTTGCTTTTTTCTTGACAATAATCTAATCTTGCCTAACTTCCATTCTGTAATGAGGATAAGATTCGTAAATAAACCAACAACCCGAACCGCGAACAACCGCAACCGCGCCAAACGACACTAATGTTCGCAACAGAGAAGCCGGCGAAAATCATTCCCGCGGAGACGGAAAACGAGTTTCAGGAAGTAAATTATGGACGATAGCATCGAGAAGATTTCAAAGATAGCGGTCTTCAGGAAAAAGGAGATCCGAAGGATCATTCACGAGAACGAATGGTGGTTCTCGGTCGTCGATGTCGTCGGGGCATTGACAGACTCTGAAAACCCGCGCGACTATTGGTATAAAATGAAAATCCGCGTTCAAACAGAAGAGGGATTTGAACTGTCGACATTTTGTCGACAGTTGAAATTAATCGCCCCCGACGGTAAAATGCGCGAGACCGACTGCGCCAACACCGAGGCGATGTTTTTCCGCGATTTTGCTTTTTTCTTGACAATAACCTAATCGTGCCTAACTTCCATTCTGTAATGAGGATAAGATTCGCAAATAATCCAACAACCCGAACCGCGAACAACGGCAACCGCGCCAAACAACACTAGTGTTCGCAACAGAGAAGCCGGCGAAAATCATTCCCGCGGAGACGGAAAACGAGTTTCAGGAAGTAAATTATGGACGATAACATCGAGAAGATTTCAAAGATTGCGGTTTTCAGGAAAAAGGAGATCCGAAGGATCATTCACGAGAACGAATGGTGGTTCTCGGTCGTCGATGTCGTCGGGGCATTGACGGACTCTGAAAATCCGCGCGACTATTGGTATAAGATGAAAATCCGCGTTCAAACAGAAGAGGGATTTCAGTTGTCGACAATTTGTCGACAACTGAAATTGGAAGCCTCCGACGGGAAAAAATACGCCACCGACTGCGCCAACACCGAGGCGATGTTCCGAATAATCCAATCTATCCCGTCGCCGAAGGCCGAACCGTTCAAGATGTGGCTCGCGAGGGTCGGCTACGAGCGCGTGCAGGAGATCGAGGACCCGGAACTCGGAACGAAACGAACCCGCGCTCTTTACAAGGCGAAGGGCTACCCCGAAGACTGGATCGAGAAACGCATGCGCGGCATCGCGATTCGCGAAGAGCTGACCGACGAATGGGACAGGCACGGCGTCAAAGAGAAAAACGAATACGCAATACTCACCGCCGAAATATCCGAGGCGACATTCGGAGTCAAACCGAGTGAACATAAGAAAATAAAGGGTATAAAGCGCGAAAACCTGCGCGATCACATGACCGACCTCGAACTCATTTTCTCGATGCTCGGCGAGGCTTCGACCACCGAGATTGTGAAAACGGAGCACCCCGAGGGATTCGACGAAAACAAAGTCGTCGCGCGGCGCGGCGGAAATGTCGCGGGTGTGGCGCGCAAGAAGCTCGAAGAGGAAACCGGTGCGAAGGTAGTCTCGAAAGAGAACTACCTGCCCGAAAAGAAAAAGAAGGAACTCGATGAATAGCGCAATGACATATAACCGACTCGACGAGATAGCCGACGCTTTTATCGACATCGCGAAAACCGAGAAAATGAGTTTCTGGAGGTAAATGATGAGCCAAGTTTTATTTGGTTTTTTCGGGGTAATTCTGGGCGCTCTTATAGGTCTTATCCCGCTAATGGTTGAATACAAACGCGAGAAGCGACAATATAAAGCGAAAATATATACAGAATTCATTTCTTCTATATCTTGCGCAGACGACGAAAAAAAACTACTGCAAGGTCTAATGTATTGCTTGTCGGATCAAAACACGTTGTTACTGCAATGGCGGGATTTTATAGGGCGGGAAAGGAAATACAAACCAACGAAGAAAGCCGTTTATCCTATTCAAAAATAATTAACGCTATGGGGCAAGATTTAAAGATTGCAGAGGATATTGGGACAGAAGATATTACCGCTATTTTATTCGGCCTTACAACCCCAGGTAGCAACTAATGCCCGTTTGGAGCTTTCTTTGCAAAGCGAGAAGCCGGAGTAAAACAATAAGCCAAGCATAAGGTCGAAGAGATGATATTAAAGAATTACCAAAGGGGGGCGTATAGAAAGAATTGGAGATTCTTGCGTAGAGGGCGTTCGTGAACGCCACGAAAGCGGCATGGTGCCGTAAGTTGTTGTTCATTAACATATTAAAATAAATATGGCTCGGCGTGGCGAGTGAAAATCGCTAAAAATGGCTTCCGGGTTCCAATGTGCGTCTCCCGAGAGGCGATATTTTTCTCCCGAGAGCCAATATTTGTCTCCCGAGAGGGTAGTTGAATCTCCCGAGAGGGCAGTTGCGGCTTCCGAGAGCCGAGTCGCGTCTTCCGAGAGGGCAGTCGAGTCTCCCGAGAGCCGAGTCGCGTCTTCCGAAAACGGCCTCGAAGCACCCGAGAACGCTCTTTTTGGGAAAAGAGAAATCGAAGCAAAGCTTCTAAAAAAACCACCATCCACAGCTTGAGGTTTGGAACGAGGGAAATTCAACCTCTTTTCTCTCCGCAAACCTCGCGAAAATCCACAAAGAATAGACAACAATTCTCGCAAATATCCCTTGCAAAATGTTTTTTAATGTCCATTATATCGGAAAACCGGCGGTAAAGATTATTTACCTCGGATAATGAAGAGTAATGGAGCTAAGCTCCAGAATTGCAATAACTTAGCAGGAGGTTCTCATGACGTTCATCCCCTACAGTAAAAGAAAATACGAGCCGCTTGGCCCGAAGAGCAAGAAGATCATCGAACGCGCAAACAAATTCAGCGCGACGAACTATTCGCCCTATCCCTTCGTTGTCGAATCCGCCGAGGGCGCATATCTTATCGACCCCGACGGCAACAAGGTTCTCGATTTTCTTTCGGCATATTCCGCGGTGCTGACCCACCGGCACAAGGGCGTTATCGACGCCGTCAAGAAGGAGATGGACTCCGGCTCGGACCTCGTTTCGCGCGCGCTCTACACCTCGCGGTTCGCGGATTTCGTCGAGATAGTTCACGAGATCACCGGCTATGCCCGCGTCCTCCCCAAGAGCGACGGCGGCTCGGCCACCGACTCGGCACTCAGCGGCCTTCTGATGCACGGCGGGGAGCGCGGTATCGCCAATCCCGAGGTCATCCTCACCAAGGATTATTTCCACGGCAGGACATGGATTTTCTCGTCCAACGCCCTCTTCGACCCGGATCAGGCGGGAAGGCGCGTGCCGCGCGCCCCGGGCGTTGTCGTGGTCGATGACACCGTCGAGGCCATCGCCAACGCGATCAACGAGAATACGGTCGGGGTGTTCATCGAGCCGCACAAGGGCGAGGGCGGCCCGCTTTTCTCGAACAAGGACTATTTCATGGGCATCCGCAAGCTCACCCGCGACAAGGGCATCTTCCTCGGCGCGGACGAGATTCAAACCGGCCTCGGCCGTTGCGGATACTACATGGCTTGGCAGGAATACGGCGAGGAAGCGCGCCCGGATTTCGTCACCCTCGGCAAAGCCCTCGGCGGCGGCATCATTCCGGTGTCCGCGGTGGTCGGCAACGACGACTTCATGCGCATTTACACCCCCGGTTGCGACGGAAGCACCTTCGGCGGCTACCCGCTGGCGAGCGCGGCGGCGGTGGCGGCGCTGGGTTATATCCGCGACGAGGGCATCTGCGAGAAGGCTCGCGAGCTGGGCGCTTACTTCGTGAAATCGCTCTCCGGCATCGACAACATCCATGTCGAAAACCGCGGCCTGCTTATCCGCGTCGAGATCAAGAACGCCGATTCGGCCAAACCGGCCTGCCTCGAGATGCTTCTCGGCGAGGGCAGAAACCCGCGCGTCTTCATGAAACACGGCCACACCAACGAGGAAACCCGCACGGCCTACACCCGCATCGCCCCGCCCCCCGGCGCGATGACGAAGGCCCTAATCGACGAGGCGGTCGAGAAGACCATCGCCCCGGTTTTGCGCCAGGCCTCGGAATAGTCTATTTTCAAACGACAACAAAAGGCCGCCTTCGGAAAGAGGGCGGCCTTTTTATTGCGTTTATGCCCATATTTTGGGGATTATTACGCAAAATTATGCCTTATTTTAGGTAAACAACCCGTTTTGTAACCTCCGAGCCGCCGATTTTCGCGCGAACGAGATAAACGCCCGAACAGATGTTGTCGTCCGGCGACCAGATGGTTTCGTAGGGGAGACCCTTGTGGTCTCCCGTTGTGCGGGAGGGGACAAGCCCCTCCCCTACGGAGATGTTATCGACCATTCTCCCGTTCATATCGAAAATCTCGATTTCCGCACCCTCCGGCGCGGCGGCAGTGCCGCTTCCAATTTGCTCACCGCTTCGCGATTCGCTTCCGAAGTCGAGGCTTATCGTGATAGATGAATTGAAGGGGTTCGGAGAAATCGACATGGAGGAGAATAAGGGCATTTGAGGACTTTCCGCGACATCCAAAGTGCCTCTCGCGAGGATGACGACGCCCGGCGAAGGGAAAAGCTCATAATAACCTAAGAAAACAGTGTCGTTTCGAGCCGCTATAGCATTAGCACCTCTCCATCCAGCTAGAATGTCTTCTCCAATAATGACAGGTGTCGTTGGGTCGGTGAGGTCCACAACTAAAAGGTCACCGCGAAGGGTATCTCTCCATTTCGGGTTAGCCATGTATGCGGTATCGTTGATTATTGTGCACCAGTCTCCCCAAGGATCCTCACCTGGAACCGATGGAACGACCGAAACCAATATCGGAGCTAATGGATCAGCGATATTCAACACACCGCCTCCAAGAAAAATCAATGTGTCATCGATGGCGCGCACACCCCATAATTTAACTGAATCGGCAAATGTATGGATGCCGAGCGAAAGGGGGGCTGTTGGAACGGAAATATCGAAAAGAAAAACCCTGTTAGAATGCTCTGATTCGAAAACAAGTATATCTCCGGCTTTTGTAACGTCTTGAATTATGTCGAGACAACTCTCAAACCCTAAAACGACCGGTGCGAGAATATCCGAGAAATCCACCATTATCCAGTTATTCCAACTAACTATTGCGACGGTATCGCTCCAATGAGTAGCGGCATACATATGATCGGCAGTTACCGACACAGAATCGAGGAATACCGGCGACAGGGGATTCGATATGTCATAACGAGACAAAACATTATCGATAACGAGAAGTGTATCCCCGTATAGGAAAAGGTCGGCGGAGTAGTTAGCATGCCCATGCAGAGACGGCATTGAGACGACGAGATAGGGTGCAGTGGGATTGCTGATATTCGCAATAAAAACCCCACCGCTTCCGTTGGAAGCATAGAGTAACGAATCGTCAAGCACAATGGCGGTAACGGAATCACCCTCTGCAACCGTTCCGACTACATGAAAATCAAGCCATCCATAAACCGTTCCGATGGCGATAAACACAAGGAAAAGAATCGCTAACATTTTCATAGTATTCCTCTCTTTCCTCTCGTTCCTCCGCTCAGCGAGGGAACAATGGTTTTGACGCTCCGCGTCGTATCGTTTTTGTTATTCGTGCCCGCCTCGTTGTCATTTCGAGCCGAGGGGGGAAATCTTTTTGGGGTATCGAGGAGACTGCCGCATCGCCAAACTTGCTCCTCGCAATGACGGACGTGGGGCGGGATAATTCTCGTCGGTCTAATGCCTCTTCCGAAATGGCAGAGGCGGCGCTCGGTTTTTGCAGGGGTGGTATTTTTTCTTTTCCCGCTCATGGTAATTTAAACTTAGGTTAATATTTGCTCTTGTCAAGGAAAAAGTGAAAAGAGAATCATATTTTAAGAATGGTGATGCTGATTATCGGAGGTGAGCACTCCGCCGTTATGTCGCCGGGGATGAAGTTCTGAGTGCGCGATGACGAAGGCGCTTATCGACGAGGCGGTCGAGAAGACCATCGCCCCGGTTCTGAAACAGGCCTCGGAATAGGCTATTTTCAAACGATAACAAAAGGCCGCCTTCGCGCAGAGGGCGGCCTTTTGTTTTGCCTGAGATTCGGGATTAGTCCCTTTCTAACACCATTATCCCCCAGTCGCGATCGGCGATATAGAGGATGTTCCCATCAGGAGCCGCGGAATAGCTATACATGCCGTCTATCTCCTGCACAGATACGGGATTTGCGGGGTTTGAGACATCGTAAACTTTCGTGCCGCCGGAACCATAGGAGACATAGCAGTAATTGCCCTGAATCCTTACCTTTTGCGCGCTTCCAACCTGCGGATTATCACGCCCGACAATCAGCGGCGATGTCGGATCGGCATAATCGATAATCACAAACCCGCCAATTCCATCGGCAACATAGCAGTAATGCCCTCTCGCGACGCATTTTTCGGCCTCGCCGGGAGTATCGACCCATCCAAGCTGGACAGAAGGATTGTCGAGGTGAATTATGTAAACTCCGCGATTCCCTGTCGCTATAAACATGAAGCTGTCGCATAGCGCGATTCCATAGGTGTATCCTTGTGATATAAAACGCCCTCGCGAAGATACCGACTGATATATAGTATCGCTCAAATCGAAGATAAACGCGCCGTCGTCGTAATCCGCAATCGCCATAAAAAGGCTGTCATGATACCATATGCCCGCCACATCCTGATTCTTGCGCCCCCATATCCCCGACCAGTCCGACCAGATTGGCGCTGTGGGGATTGTTGCTTTGTAAAAGAGCACCGGATGCGTTCCGCGATAATCGGAAACAACTACCCATTTACTGACGGAATCCGCCCAAATCGAACGGTTTATATCCTGCCCGGATGGCTCATCCCAGCGAATAGGTCGCGGATTGCGGGGGTCGGTTCTGTCGCAGATTAGGAATCCCGCATGCCCGTCGCCGACATAAAGGGCATCCATAAAGGGAAGAACATCGCGAGGATTCGCGCGGGTGTGCATCGTGTCTATAATCCTATATGGATACTGCGCGACCTCGAAACAGAGCGTATCCGACCACCTTCCGAACTCCGTTTCTTCCGCATATCGAGTGCCGACAGTCCAGCAATAGTTGCCGTTGAAAAACGGAACATTGGCTTTGGTAGAACTGCTGAATTGCACATAGTCGAAAACTATCTGCGAGGGGTCGTCCTCGTTCCAGACCTTAATATTATAGCCATTTGCTTGCGGGAAATAGCGCCAATCGAAATAAACGCGAGTGTCATTTATTACCCTTCCCTGCGGCGGAACACTCAATAGAACCACCAGCGAAAGGTGAAAACTCATAGTGTCGGAGCAATATATATCGCGGTCGCCGTCGCGGACACAAACCGCCCAATCGTAAGAGCCGTCGGAAAGTTCATAATCGACTCTGTAGCTCGAACCGCGTGTAATATCATCGATTATCGGCTCGGATTCCCCGCCCCGCCAAAGTAGGACACGATAATAGCTATGTCCGGGGAATGGCGCCCAGTTCAGATTGCTCGACAAAGCGATGAGAACTTCATCGCTCTCCGGCCAGCTAAGCTGAACCGCGAGCGATTCCTCGGGCGGAAGTGTTCTTTTCGAACACCCACCTATCATGGCGATAATAATTGTGATTATAGCAACAATTTTGTATTTCATATTGCTCCTAACGGAACGAATAATCGGCTTTTACCGAGAATATCGACCGGTTGTAATCTTTCAAAGGGCTTATGTCATAATATGGAGTATCTGTAATGCGTATTGTGTGTGTGTAATTCGCCGTTATTCGAATTTTACTGGATAAATCCCATCGAACAAAAGGCGAAAAATCCGCTCTACGGTCGCGTCTTGCGACATGAAGATAATCGAGATGGAAACCTTTTTCGCTGGTATAAAACCTCTGCGAAATGTCGATAGTCGCGCCGAGAAGGAACCTCTCCCCCGCGATTTCAACCCCTCTCGAAAAATATGACTCTATTCTGTCTTCGTTGTAAGATATATCGGTCTTACGTGAGCTTTCGGCAGTCTGACCATCGATATCGAACGCCCTCGCGGCATACATTTGATACGCATATGCGATTTTCGTATATACCGGCCCGCTCCAGCGCCAAGCAAGTCCGACGCGATAACTAGCGCCATCGTATTCGGGAAAATTATCGTTATAAAGCGAATATCCATATTCGAAATCTATCCCTGCGGAATGCTTGTCAATAATATCACGCCGGATTTCGACGCCTCCGCGGTAAGCGTCATAAACAGCCCATACCGGTGGAGAGTTCGTTAAATCGACATCATTATAAATACTCGTGGCGAACCCGAAAACGAATTTCCCATAAATTGAGCTTTGCCAAGACCTTCGCTGAAAACTCAAAGTCGGTTTTATATAATGATACGAACAATCGGGATTGTAAACATATCCGGCATATTGATAAAATACAGAAGCTTCCGAGCGCACCCGTTTGATTAGAAATCTGTATCCTATCTCACCTCCGGCCTTCGCGAAAATATCGTCGTAGGCTTCCATGTTCATATAATACGGGTCGCCCGCCTCGAAAGCTTCTTTTTGGGACTCGGAAAGAATCCCCATGTTAGAATCATAGCCCGTATCGAGAAAGACATTGCCGCGCAAACCTTTCCACTGAGCCGCGCAAAAGCTCGACAGAAGCAAAACAAGGGCTATTATTATGGCTTTTTTAATCAATAGTCTGGTAGTTCCCGTAAGAATTCTCTGACACCGTCGGCGATGCCTTCGGCAACTTTGTCTTGAAAATCGCTTTTTTTCAAAAGTTCGGCCTCGTCAGGGTTCGATATAAAAGCCGCTTCGACGAGTATGCCCGGCATAAATGAGCCTTTGAGCACATAGAACCCGGCACCCTGCGGACCTCTTGCCGGAAGCCCCGTTTTTTGGACTATCGACTCCTCGACTAAAACCGATAGTCGTGAAGCCTCGCGAAGAAACTCATTTTGAATTAAATCGGTGATAATGAAATCGAGATCGTCGCTTTCACCGGTTGTATCCGGGTCCTCGAGGAAAATCGAGGCGTTTTCGAGAGCCGCTGTCGCTCGCGCGTGATCGGAACCGGCCGGCGCAAGGAAAAACACCTGCGTGCCCCTTGCGGCCTTATTCCTCGCGGCATTGCAGTGTATCGAAATGAAAAGGTCGGCGTTCTTGTCATTCGCAAAATTTGTTCTGTCTCTAAGAGGAAGAAAAATATCTTTATCGCGGGTTAAAACTGCCTCGAAAAGTGTGTCTGCTGAGAGTATCTTATGTAAACGCTTTGAAATTTCGAGAACAATATCCTTCTCGCGCGTGGCATCGGCGGCGCTTGCACCGGGGTCTTTTCCGCCATGTCCGGGATCGATTACAACGCGCCATTTTGTTTTCCGCGGCGGTTCCTCGACCCGAACAGGTGCCGAAATCGGTGCCGGAGATGGCTTCGGGGTTTCGACTACCGCCGGTTCGGAAGCTTCCGGAAGTTCAATATCGCCGTCATCGGCTTGGCTATCGAATAGTTCTTCATCAGAGCCATATTCCGGCGGCTCTTGCGTAATCTCGGGACATGAGTTATCCGTGTTATTCTGCGCGACGGAAGGCCTTTCTACAGAGCTTGGATCGACAGGTTTGAAAATCGGATCGCCATTGAAAACAGCCATATCGCCCTCGATATGCGCACCCATTCCGAATCTGGCCGCAACAATCCTTAAAAATGGCTCCAAAGGCACAAACATAGCCTCGCCGGTAACTATAGTAGGTATTCCGAGATCGTAGGTCGCCTCGGAGACTAAAACAAAACGGTTATCAGCGGAGAATACATAGGGTTCCCCCGCGATTGCGATAGATTCCTTGCGCTTGACAGGGCTATAAAAACGGCGGTCAGAAATTTTCGCTATCTCGTCGGTGGTAACATATCGACCGGTCGCTTTGGCCGAATATTCAAGCTCGAAACGCGAATTGCCGGTATCGACCGAGATTCGCCCGCCGAAAAGTATCGACGAAAACAAAACGAGAAATAAAAAACTTATTTTTAAAACCAATTTCATAAAAAGAAATTTAAATATCCTTTCCGCCCATGTCAACGCAATTCGCGGAGAGCTTCACGATTATCGGGAATCACATCGAAAACAACCCGACCGTGATTTGGAGCAAAAGGAAAGCAATCAGCGGAATAAGAACCGCAAAAAGCCCTTTCTTAGGCTCGATTTTTCTTTTGTGGACGATATAGATTTCTGTAATTGACATTATCAATATCGGAACGGCAAAGGGAAGCACAACAAACAGAAATCCTATCCCAGCCCAGTTTTCGGAATATGCGCGGTCTTTCCAAACCTCGAAAGTGATGAATGTTAGGCCTAACGAAACAAGCCACCAAACCGCATTTATCGCGAAAAGCCATCCCACGCGGTTTTTCCTGAATCCGACCCAAAGAAATATCGCGGAGATAATTATAAACGCTATTAATCTTGGAATCAGCATAATCGATAAAATTATACCGGTGAGGCCTCAACCCCACCGGTTTTCACTGCATATGAAGTTTCTACCAGGCTCCGCCGCCGCCGCCGCCGAACCCTCCGCCGGAAAATCCACCGCCGCCGGAGAAACTACTGCTTCCACCACCTGCACCGGAACTTCGCGGTCTCGAATTCATTGCCGAACCGGCTGTGTTTATCGCATTACCAAGTCGATTCGCAAAGTAATATGGCGCGAAAGAAACCCCCGGCTCGCCCACAAACCATTTCGGCGACTCCTTGAATATCCCCTCGAATTTCGAAGCCCACTGATCTGCGCACCCAAGCGCCATCGCAAAAGGCAAAAGACGCTCGAAAATTCCTGGGTCGTCTTGAATCATACGCTCGATTCGGTCCTTTTCGACACGACGCACAAACTCCTCGAAACCCGCGATATGCACGGCTTTCATTACACCCTCACGAGTTTTCCGTGGCATAAAACGCGATATTATCATCGTTATCGCGCCGAGAAATATGCCGACTACAATTAGCAGGATGTTCTGGATTATAATACCGGCGATTAGAGAAACGGCGATATAAGTTATTCCGGTGCCCATATACTTATTGCGAACATTTTCGGGGTTCGATGGAAAGTATTTATTATTCACAAGCTGAACATATATCGCGTTTTTAATCGAGGGAAGTTCGGTATAGAAATTTTCCTTAAGGCTCGAAATCGTTATAATCTCTTTGTTTAGACAATCGGGACACTTTGCGCCAACCATCACTTTATCATCCGCCACAATAGACCCTTTGCGGAAAAGACCTGTCAACATAAGCCTTTCGTGATTCTTCAGATAATTGTCAGCATCACGAAGCTTCACGAGGGCATAATCCTTATTTGAAAGAAATAAAAGCTTCTTCTTATCAAGCTCGACAATCTTGATATATCCGCGCACGGCCAAATCGACGATTGTCGATGTCATATCGCGCATATCGACCCGTTCATCCACAAGAGTGCCCGCCTCTGCCGGCGTGAACTTTTCCGGCGGGTCGTATCTCGGTGCAATGGACAGATTAATAGGATCGCGCCCCCGCGTAAGGTATTGATATATAGTCCAAAAAAGGCCGAGCGGCAATAAAAGCAGTGGCCATATTTTCAGAAAAAGCCACCAAAGCCTTTTCTCAAGAGATGGGCCGGTGATAACCCCTTTCGGAAAGGCAATTCCGATAGTAAGACCTTCGTAAACTCCAAGCGGTTCTGTTGTGCGGAATTCAATAGTCGAAGCGGAAGTGTAGAAACTGCAGTTCGATTCTTTCGCACCGTATGCGCCGGAGAAACAATGCGCCTTCACGATATCCTCGCCGCGCATTCCCTTGGGAAGATAAACGACCGCAGATGCCGAGTTTATATAGCAATTCCAGTCAACACCAGTTACATTCCAATACAACTCGTCGTAATTGTCGAAATAGAGCATTCCACGCTCGACATGATACTTGATTACATAAATATGTCTGCCGGTTATCGTGAAATCGGGCGAGCCAACACGCATTTTAAGATAGTATCCGTCCCGCTCGACCTTTCTCTCGTATTTCTCGCCCTTCTCATCTGTTATCTTAATGTCAGAGATGAGAACCTTGGTTGTTTTGAAGTCCTTTTTATACTTATAGGGAATGTTCCTATATATTCCATGGCGCTGTTCGGTGCCAAAATTCACTGTTATCATCTCGGTAACAGAATAGGAACCATCGTTGAACATATTGATTTCCACATCGAAGGATTCGATGTAATATCCCCATGAAGTTGCCGCGATAACGGCAAAAAGGAGAACCGTCCAGAGCCGTCTTTGCCCGGAATTCGACATTTCTACCCCTTTCCTTCGAGTTGTGTTTATCTGTCGAAACTTACTTTGGGAGCCTCTCTGATGGACTCGTCCTCGATTTCGAAATAATCGCGCTTCTTGAACCCAAAAATCATAGCGACGAAATTCGACGGAACACGCTCGATCATCGTGTTGAGGTCGCGGACAACAGCGTTATAGTAACGTCTTGCCTGCGAAAGCACTTCCTCGATGTTCGTAAGCTCGGCCTGAAGGTGCATGAAATTCTCATTGACTTTGAGATTCGGATACTGCTCCGCCACCGCGAAAAGCTGGCGAAGCGTCTGAGTAAGCATATTCTCCGCCATAGCCTGTTTCGCGACATCACCTGTAATCTCGACTGCCTGCTTACGCGCTTTAATCACATTTTCGAGAGTTTCACTTTCGTGGCCGGCATACCCCTTCACCGTCTCGACGAGGTTTGGGATGAGATCGTAACGACGCTTTAGCTGGACATCGATATCCGCCCAGCCGTTATCGGCGCGGTTTTTCATCTCGACAAGCTTGTTATAAAGACCTACTCCGACAATTAGCAGTATCACCACCGCGACAGCGATAATACCCAGACAGATCACAATAGCCGCAATTCCCATTTCAACTCCCTTCGAGATGATTTGCGAAGGCCAAATGCCCTCGATCGCATAGTTATACACCAATTAAGCCTAAATATTCTCTTCTACCGGATATTCCGGCCTTTCGAGCTTAAATATAAAAGGATAAATCCAAAAAACAACGCCAAAAGCGAAGGGAATTCCCGTTACAAATCGCAAATGATTGCACGTGCTCCAAATCTCGAAAAGGTTGCCCGCACCGTCGATAATCAAGGGAAGCATGCTCAGCACGAAATACTCGAATCTGATAGGCTTCTTGATTCGATAACCGACAGCGAGCCAGCCAAAAAGAGCTAACCCGAAAAATACGCCGGTGCAACGAGTGCAAAGCCCCATCTTGTGGCCGCAGATATTATAACAACGCCCCTCCGCCTGATGACAGAGGGGTCGTAAAACCATATAGGAGCACATGCCCGCTTTCGGTGAGATTTCAAGAAGTATCGGCGAGCTTATCGCCGCAAGGAATATCGCCGTCCAAATCAGATTTAGAATCAGCGAGGAATGTCTCGCGACGAAACGAAGTATTTTCATCTGACAACAGCAATTTTTCGGACTATCTCGTCCTTTTCGGTCGCCACACGAACGATATATGTCCCATTCGCGATTCTTGACCCCGAACCGCTTTTCATATCCCAAATAAAACGCTTGTTCGTCGAAAACTCTAATGCCTGATCGTGCACAATCGAGCCATCCGAAGAATAAACCGTGAACTGCGCCTTTTCACCCTCGAAAACGAGCACCACAAGATTCTCCGAAGCCGGATTCGGAAAAACTTGTATCACATCGTCATTGCCGAGTCTTTCGAGATATATCGTCCTTCCGACACCATCGATCGGAATCGAATTTGTGCTGTAAAAACCGGGGACGCTCAAACTAAGGGTTTCGCCGGCCTCGGCGATAGGATCGACGAGAATTCCGAAAGTGTCGGAAAAAAATGTTCGCGAATATCCGCCGTAATTAAGCGTGGCCTGCACAAAACACAAGAGCTGACCATTCGCGGCATCGACAAGCCGACAATAGAAACCCTCGGCAATTCCCGCCGCCACAGGCCCTTTGGGAATGCCCCAACCGTAGTCGTTGTCGGCCGAGTCCACCGGAAATGCCGGATCATAGGCCCTAACCCTTTCGCCGCTGGATCGAACCGCAAGCGCGAGATCATAGCCGCCCAGCGAGGGATTCGCGCTCTTCACCGCCGCGCAAAGCCCTGCAATAAGCGGACAAGAAAAACTTGTGCCCGCGCCCCACAAATTAACTCCGATTGTGTCTTCAGTATTCACAAGAACCGTCAAATAGCCCGTGGCAGATACATCCGGTTTGATTCTGCCGTCTGCGGAAGGTCCGGGACTCGAGAATGAAGCTATCATCTTAAGAGGGTTAACCGCGGCCACTGCAAGCACCGAATCGCCGTCCGCAGGGGCAATTATATGCGGCCAATTATGGCTGTTACGCTCGTTTCCCGCGGAGTTTACGACACAAATCCCCCGCGAGGCCGCGATATCAGCCGCAATTGTCGTTATCGCGGTGTTGCCGTCCATATCCTCGAAGGTGTAAGGTGTGTCCGTGTCGAAATCCGAGTAGCCGAGACTGCTCGAAACTATGTCTGCGCCGAGAGAATCGAGCCATTCGATTCCCGCGACCCAGTTGTCCTCTTCGGTAACATACTCCGCCGAAACATCTTCTGTTTTAGCCAGAGCCACCGAGGCTCGATACGCCGCACCGATATAAATCCCGGGAAGATATCCCGCTACACATCCCAATGTCTGGGTTCCGTGCCTATAACCTGTATAATCGAGATCACCGGCGACAGAATCGTAATCCACCGACTCGTCGTTGTGGATAAAATCATATGCGGCAACGAGATCGAGGCTATCGAAAGCTTTGTGGGTTGTGCGAAATCCCGAATCGAGCATTCCTACGAGAACCCCCTGCCCATAATACCCCATATCGTGAAGATCCGTTACAGCAATCATCTCGAGTTGATTCTTCGTGTAGCCGTAAAAATCATCGGGGCCACCATCGGGGAAAGGGCGTTCGCGCGGTTCGGGAATCGATCTGACATATCTCGTAACAGGGCGAATCTCACGCACAAAATCCAACTCTGCTATTCTGTCCAAAGCCCTCGCCGGAAGATGGAAAGAAGCGGCGTTAAGCCATCTCGATTGCCGGCGAACCACCGCGCCTTCACCCTCGATCCTCGATATATAGCTCTCCTCGACAGGGACATCCTTCTCATCGATAGCAATTCCAGCGGAGACTCTCCTCGCGATTGCCCTTTCCGAAAGGTATCCACGCGCGATTCTGCCCTCATCGCCCTTCGATACGGCCTTGTCCTCGAAAAATACCCAAGCCGTAACATATTCTTCGCCGACGCTTCTAAGTCTCGGGTCGATTTTGCCCGCATAAGCAGTTAGGGCGATTATCACTAACATTATGGCCGCAAATATCTTACTCTTCATCTGGGTCCCATTTCGATATGTTTATTTTACGTTTTTTCTCACCTATACGATTAACTTCTATTCGAACCGAACCTTTCGGGATAACATCGGGAAATTTATCCGCCCATTCGACAAGGCAGATATTTGTCTCGTCGAGTATTTCCCAAAGCCCCAACTGCTCTATCTCCCCGCTTTCCAACCGGAAAAGGTCGATATGATAAACCCGCGTGGAAGAGCCGGAGAGTTGGTTATCCACAAGGCCGTAATCGTGCACCAGCGCAAAAGATGGGCTTGCCGTCTCACGCTCGTCTGCACCGAGTGCCTTCGCAATGGCCTTTATCATCGTTGTTTTACCCGCACCCAGATTCCCCACAAACCCAAGAATATCGCCGGCGCGAAGCTCTAAGGCAATTTTCTCGCCAAGTTTGACGGTTTCCTCTTCCGTATTCGCAATATGTTCACCGAAAGCTATCATCTGGGCGTCAAAGTTGCAACCGGAACAATCATTTCTTCAATGCTGATTCCACCGTGAAGAAAACTGTTGCGATATTTCTTCTCATATTGAGAAAAATTAGTCGGATATACGAAATAATAATCCTCGGTCGCAACAAGAAAATTTGTTGTGCGGGTGAAATTCGGAAGGTGCCATTCCGAAGGATTCCGAATAAGAAATCCCCCCTTTTCGTCGCAGTTGATATTATCCCCATGCTTGTAACGGAGATTCGTCGAGGTATCTTTTTTTCCGAAGGCTTTCACTCCACGCCGCCCGATTGTGCTTCCATGATCGGTGGTTATAACAATAGCGACATCCTCGTCCGCGAGAGACAATAGCGCTTTGAACAAACTCGAATGCGCGAACCAAGTCTTCATAACACTTCGATATCCCGATTCATCCGGCGAAATCTCCTGCAGAACATCGCTGGCGGAGCGGCTATGGGTCAGAATATCGAGAAAATTCACAACCACACTCGACATGGGCGCGGAAAGATAGCTCTTGAGCTTCTGAACAAGGCTCTCCCCCTCCTCGGGGTCGAGAATTTTGATATATTTCGTGTCGCCCGGAAGTTTTACACCCTCCTGCGCGATAAGCTTATCCAAAAGCTGATGCTCATACCTGTTGCGCGAGGCCGATTCGTCGTCGGGGTCTATCCACAAATCGGGGTAGCGCTTGGAAAGTTCGCGCGGAAAAAGACCGCTGAAAACAGCGTTTCGGCAATAGGGCGTTGCAGTTGGAAGTATCGAATAATATGGTTCGGTGATGATGTTGAAATATTGCGACAGCATATTCTCAACCGCGAGCCACTGGTCGAGACGCATACAATCGATAACGATGAAAAACACCTTTTTGCCGTTCTTCAAATGCGGCACCATTCGCTCGCTTGCAATATCCACCGACATACGCGGGCGGTTTCTCCGATCCGAATTGACCCAATCGACATATTTTGAAAGGACAAAACGCGAGAACTCCGAGTTGCATTCCTGCCGAAATTCGCGATGCATCCCATAAAGGCCGAGTTCAGGGTGATTATCGAAAATAACATCCCATTCCGCAAGCCAATAGGCTATTTCAAGCCACTCCTCGAAGGGCATGTTTATCGAAGGGCGCATCGCCATCTCGCGATATTCAGTCGTATAATCACGGGTCAATTGTTGACCCAGAATTCGCGTAGCATCGAAAATCTTCTTCAGCGTCGATAGAATCTGCACAGGATGAACAGGTTTGACCAGATAATCCGAGATTTCCTTGCCGATGGCATCCTCCATCAGCGTCTCCTCCTCCGATTTCGTTATCATCACAATCGGAACACGTTTGTCTATTTTGCGAATCTCTTCGAGAGTCGTAAGGCCGTCCATTCCGGGCATCATCTCATCCAAAAGCACGAGATCGTATTCGCCCCTTTTGATAAGCTCGATTGCCTCCTCGCCCGAAGACACGCCGTCCACGCGATAGCCCTTATCTTCGAGAAAGATCTTGTGCGGAGCGAGTTGCGCTATTTCGTCATCTACCCATAAGATATTCTTATTCATAGGCTTATTCCTTATCCAATCCTCTTAGCGTTTAGTGAGAAGCTAATTACAAAGGTCGTTTTTTCGAAGGGCACACTTTCGAGCATTGTAAGTTTGCCGAAATGATATTCCTCGACAATCCTTTTCGCAAGCGAAAGCCCAAGCCCCCATCCGCGCTTTTTTGTCGTGTATCCCGGTTTGAATATTTTGTAGGCATTCCTCGTGATTATCCCCCTGCCGTTATCCGTAACGATAATTTGCACATGGTTGCCTTCAACATCCTTGCGAGTAGCCACAGTTATTTTCCCGCCCTCTTTCGGAAGGGCCTCGAGAGAATTTCGAATGAGATTCTCCACAGCCCATGACAGGAGCAGGCGGTTTGCCATAATCAACGGAACAGAGTCGTATTTTTCGATAATCTCCGTTCGATTCCCAATACTGGGGATTCTCTCACTGATATATCCAACGAGACCTTTAAGCAAATCATTCAAATCCGTGAGTTTTAGCTCGGGAACCGATCCGATCTGCCCGAACCTAACGACAATTCGATTGAGTATCTCGATATCCTCGTTGATTTTATCGATAATATCGGATGGGTCTCTTCCGCTTTCGAATCTAATTCCCTTTTGATTGCATTTATTCAAATCGCTTCTCAGTAGTTCCGCCCAGCCCATTAGGCTGGAGATAGGCGTCCCGAGCTGATGCGCGGTTTCTTTAGCCATCCCAAGCCAGATATTCTGTTCCTCATAGTGCCGAAGACGATTATAACCGATATAATACAGTGCGATGATTCCAGCAAGCATTATCAGCTCAAATAATGGCAGGTATCTGAGCCACTTCATATATTTCGATTCGCCGAAATGTATGAATCCCAATATCTTATTTGAATTTCCGACAAAAATCGGAATCGGCGCTTGAGAAGAATCCATCGCCTTCAGCCTCTTCCGAATATACTCCCGTGCCCTTTCAGTTGTGTCATTAGGCTCGATTGGCAAATTGCGCCAAAGAATTGGCATTCCTTCATTCGTAGTAAGTATCATTGGAAAAGTGCTTTTCTGAATAATCTCCTCGAAGATAATATTCAGCTCCTCAGCGCCCACACTTCGAGTCGCGGCGAGAGACCATAAACGCGCATAGGCTCTCAGAACCCTTCGGTTATGGCTCGAAAGCTCCTTTTCGACATAATCCGTATAAATATACATCCCGAAAACAAGCACAGCCGCGACCAGAACCGCGATAATCCTATAAAGATGAGGCAGACTTCGATAGGAAATACCGTATTTAAACCTTTTGCGTTGCATATGCCTTAAAGGGCAATCTCCTCCTGTCCGCCTAAATAGGGCCTCAATACCTTGGGAATTACAATCGTCCCGCGCGAAGTTTGATTATTCTCCCAAAGCGATACCAAGAGCCTCGGAAGCGCTACACCACTGGCATTGAGTGTGTGCACGAATCTCAACGCTCCGCCGTCGTCGGGGCGAAATCGAATATTCGCCCTCCTCGACTGGAAATCGAGGAAATTTGTGCAACTGGAAACCTCCAGCCAACGCTGTTCACCGGCCGCCCAGATTTCCAAATCATAGATTTTATGGGATGCGAAGGACATATCCCCCGTCGCAAGCAATTTCACTCGATAGGGCACTTCGAGAGTTCTGAGAACAAGCTCCGCCTCCTCGCGAAGCGTTTCATGCTCGGCAACAGAAGTCTCGGGAGCAACCAATTTCACAATTTCGACCTTATCGAACTGGTGAACGCGCAATAACCCACGCGTATCCGCGCCGTAAGAACCGGCCTCCCGTCGGAAATTCGCCGAAAAACCGGCATAATAAATCGGAAGATCGGACTCGGAAAGAATTTCGCCCGCGTGAAGATTTGTTACCGGCACCTCAGAGGTCGGAATTAGAAACAAGTCCTCGCTGGGAATATGATACATATCATCTTCCAGCTTGGGCAACTGCGCGGAGCCAATCATAGATTCGCGATTCGCCAGAAATGGCGGCTCGATCTCGATAAAGCCATGCGCGCGATGAATATCCATCATCAAAGCAACCAAAGCGCGCGACATCCGCGCACCATCGCCCCGAAGCAACGGAAATGCCCTTCCGGCAACCTTCGCGCCCCGCTCCATATCGAGAATCCCAAGCATGTTGCCAAGGTCGATATGGCCTCGCGGAGCAAAATCGAACTCGGGAACCACCCCCCAATGCGAGATAATCGCATTATTTTCCTCGCCACCGACAGGAACATCATCCGAGGGATAATTCGGCACTCTAAGCATAAGCCTTTCGAACTCGATCTCGATATTCCTCTGCTCCTCTTCGAGAATTTTCACTTTATCCGAAAGTTCCTTGGCCTCAGCTTTCAACTCTTCTGCGGCAACCGAATCGCCCCTTTTGAAAGCCTCGCCGACCTGTGCAGAGATGTCCTTTTGGTCATGGCGAAGATCGTCTGCGGCCTGCTGGGCTTCTCTTCTGCGCTCATCGACCGCTATCAGCTCATCGATAATATTCGGCTCACGTTTGTTTATACACGCCTGCCGAACAAAATCTGCATTTTCGCGTATGAATTTTATGTCTAACATCGAACCTCTCGATTATGAAACTCTGAACCTGATTGCACAATAGGGCGCCGAAGTCCCCTCGATACGGAATGTCAGCTTATTCTTGCCGCTTCCGAGTTTAACATCGAAAGTGCGCGCCTTTCCGGGGATAACCCCTCCGTCGTTTTCCCAAACCGATGTTCCGGAGATTGTCGTCTCCATCTTAATCCGTTTTGTTTCTTTGCCTTCCTGCTCGACTACGACAGTATAATGCTGTTTGCCCTTCATAGTTTCGCTGAAAGCGAGCCTCGACCAAAGAGTGAGCGTTCCGGAACCGGTATATTCGAAAACGACCGGCTTTTCGCGGGTTATCGTGTAATAGGTCGTCCGCGTGTCGCCTGTGATAAGCGAAAGCGACTCGCCGTAATTTGTTGGCGCGATTGAGCTTGTCTTTTTTGTGAGATTATTCATCCGGACGTAAATCACCCTGTCCGAACGCACCTCGATTGTCCGCTCGCCCTTGCCAAGCTTTATCCTCTGCCCGAATGCGCCGGTAACGGGCACCGGCTTCCCCTCTTCGATGCTGATAGTGTATTTATCGGATATAGTGCCCGTAAACTTAACATCCTTGTATTTTTGCCCGTCGATATATATCGTAAAAACCCTTTCCTTAGCCTCAGGCGACCTTACGAGAAGCCTCACTGTCCGCGGCCCGGTCGTTTTCCAAACAATTGGGTTCTTTTTATCGACCTCATGATAGGTCCATTTCGTCTTATCTCCCACAAGATGGCCTTTGTCTCCCGCTTTCGAAGGAGCCATCCAATCGGCCGCAAGTGCGCTAACCGCGATAAACAAACTCAACGCGATCATAGCGATCATCTTTGACAGTTTCATTTTTCCTCCAGTAATATTTAATTTACTATTCGTTGATTATATTTCACCATATTCTTCGAGTTTACGATACAAAGTCCGAAGGCCAATTCCGAGAATCTGCGCGGCACGCTTCTTATCGCCGGCAACATCCTTCAGAGTCTGCATAATCGCCTGTTTCTCCAAATCGCGTATCGGAATACCCGCCACATCAGACACCTGTATGCATCTTCGCCCTAAAAGAGCATCGGGCACATTCGAAAGTATGCTGTCGCCGCTAAAAATCGCCATTTGCTCGAGAGCATGCTTAAGCTCGCGGACATTCCCCGGCCAATCGTGCTCCATGAAAATTTCCATCGCGTCTTCCGAAAGCCCCTCGAATTTCCTACCAAGGCGCACGGAAAGCTTGCCGAGGAAATTGTCGATAAGCAAAGGTATATCTTCCCTCCGCTCGCGAAGAGGCGGAAGCGCAATCGTAACCACTCGAAGCCTATATAAAAGGTCGCCACGGAACTCTTTCATCTCGACCGCTTCGTCGAGGTTACGGTTCGTCGATGAAATAACCCGCAGATTTAGCTTCTTGGATTCGTGACCGCCAAGCCTCTCCACAGTGGCATTTTCGAGCACACGAAGAAGCTTGGGCTGAAGTCTCAACGGCACATCGCCGATCTCGTCGAGAACGATTGTCCCGCCGTCGGAAAGCTCGAATTTGCCCGGTCTGCTGTCCGTCGCACCCGTGAAAGCACCCTTCCGATAACCGAAAAGCTCGCTTTCCATAAGTGTTTCCGGAATAGCGGAGCAATTCACCTTCACCAATGGGCCTTCCGCGCGGCTCGAAAGCTTATGAATAGCGTCCGCGACAAGCTCTTTGCCTGTCCCGCTTTCGCCGGTAATCAGCACCGTGGAATCGATAGGCGCCGCCAGCCGAATCCGCTCAAAGACAGTCCTCATCGCGGCCGATTCGCCGATTATCCCCTCAAAAGAGGAACCTGAGAATATTATATCCTCGAGTTCCTTCTTGCGTTTCTCCATATGCGAAATTTCGAGAGCCTTATCCACAAGCGCTCGTATTCTGCGGATATCGACCGGTTTCGTTAGGTAATCGTATGCCCCCTGTTTCATCGCCGAAATCGCAGTATCCACAGAGCCATGACCGGTTACGAGGATTACTGTCGTTTTGCCGTCTTCCCTCGCTATTTGCAGAAGTTCAAGCCCGTCGATCTGCCCCGGAAGCATAAGGTCGGTTATCAGAAGATCGACATCGCCCTTTTCAAGCTTACGGACTCCCATCTCGCCGGTTTGTGCTGTGAGAATCTCTCTGCCGTCCGCCGCAAGAACCTCGGCCAAAGTCTCCAATTCCGCAGAGTCGTCCTCTACTATCAAGATTCTGTCTTTTTCGATATTATTCTCTGCCATAATCCTTCTTTTCTATTATCATTAATTATCTTCTCGGCAATGATACAGTGAAAGTTGTGCCCGCCCCAACTGTGCTTTCAACCCTTATACTTCCGCCATGATCCATCACAATTCGCCTGACAATCGCCAACCCGACACCAGTGCCATTCTCCTTGGTTGTTACATAAGGTTCGAAAATCTTGTCAAGCTTCTTCTTCTCGATTCCGCATCCGGTATCTTCCACCGCGATATGCACCCGCCGCGGCGTTTTCCATGCAGAAATAACGATGTTTCCGCCCCGAGGTGTCGCGTCGCGGGCGTTCAAAAGTAGATTTAGGAAAAGTTGCCGAAGCTGTTCCGAATCGCCGTGAACAGGCGGCAAATCCTCTTCAAGATTCACTTCGAGATGAATTCCCGCGCCCTCGACCTCCGGCCCGAAAAATTCCTCGATTTTTATCAGCAATTCACGAACATCGACCTTCTTCAGCGACAATTTCGGCGGCCTCGCAAACCGAAGAAAACTCGTCAAAATCCCGTCCAAACGAATAACCTCGTTGCGGACACGATGGATTTTTTTCACCACCGCTTCTTCCTTATCGACAAGTTGCTCCTCGAGCAGTTGAACATTCATGTTTATGGTGTTCAAAGGGTTACGAATTTCGTGCGCGAGGCTTCCCGCAATCTCCCCCAAATACACAAGCCTGCTCTGACGTTCCATCTCACCACGAAGAAACTTCACACGCCTTAGCATAACAATAGAATATGTAATAGCGACAGAAATCAACCCAATTGCCAGCGCGAAAAGTATCCCGAGAAGATTCCCCGCCGAATCGGTAACCTTAGCAAGCTCCGGCGTGAGACCCTCCTGAGGAATCCCCGCGTGAAGATAGCGGTTGTCGGGCATCATTACGACGATATCGTAAACCGGTATCCGTATATTAGCGCCGGTCAGCACGCGCGGAAAAATGCCGACATCATCGAATTTTGAGAAGGCCTTTGCCTCCTTCAATCCCATATTAAACACAACCCCGCCGTCCTTATCCGCCGCAACAAGGTAGATGAAGCCGTATTTTTCCATCGTTCGACTGATTCGTGCGCGGTCGTTCGGCGAGATAAACCCCTGATTTAGCCGGTCGGAGATAAGCTCCCCCATCTCGCGAGTGTCGGTTAGCGCTTCGGAAAGCGTCGCTTCGAGAAGCGTATTCGAGAAATCGGACAAGAAAAATTTGCTGATAATATATGCCGCCGCGACAACAATAAGAAAGATTATCGCCGCACGGATTGCGAGAGCAAGAAACCGTTTCCTGTCCTCGCGACGCATCAGACCTTCCCCATTATTGCATATGCGATGTGGGACACATGCACCGCGATTCGAGCCAAATCGTTGATTAGGTCGATATGAATAGCGCTTGTTTCGACAGAAAGTTTCACTCCGGCATGAAGCCTATCGATATGATTCCGGGTGAATCTTCGTTGCTTAACAACTAGTTCTTTTGTTGTTTCAATAATCTCGTGTGCAAGTTTTTCGTCGCGAAGGGGGATCGCATCCAAACCGCGCCGAAGTAGTGCTCGAATTTCATTGCTATATTCCTTAATCTCCGCCCAACCTTCGTCGGAAAAATAATAGCCCGCATCCATCCGCTTTTCCATATGCCGCGCGATGTCCTTGCTGATAACATCGGCGATATGCTCCAACTCCAAAGTGAAGCTTAAAAGCTGTCGCTCGATAACAGCCTCGGATTTTGACAGTTCAGATTCGTTGAGTTTTGTAAGATAATTTACAATATCCACCTGAAGCCTATCGACTTTGTCGTCGCGGGCGATAACATCGTAGAGTAGAGATTTGTCGTTTTGCCCAAGTGCAGTAAGTATATCCTCCATCATCGAAAGGACAATATCCCCTTGGCGCAAAACTTCTCTGGCCGCGCTCCCAAGAGCCGCAGGGGGATTCGAAAGCCATCGCGGATCGATATAAATCGGTCGGAAAAACTCCTCGCCGGCTTTTTTGGGAACAAGAACATTCGAAGCCGAAGTAAGAAGTTTCGACAACGGCAGGAAAATCACCGACATCGTCAGGGCAAAAAGAGTGTGGACATGCGCAATCTGGCGTGCCGGCGAATTCGAGAGGAAGACCGCGGCGTCGATGTAATAATCAGCCAAAATGAGAACCAAAACACCAACCGAAAGTCTCGACAAAAGCCCCGCGGTGGCCATTCGATAGCCGTTGGCCTTGCCCCGAGTCGCCCCCAAAAAGCCTATCCCGCTACTTCCGATATTCGCGCCGACAATAAATGGAATCGCCGCTTCGATGCCGATGATATCGCTAAAAGCCAAGGTCAAAAGGACTCCTAAGACAACGGCGCTGGATTGAAATGCAAATGTCAGCACCGCCGCGACAATCACCGCGAAAAAGGGTGTTTGCCGGAAAAAATCGACGGTCGCAGGGAAAAATGGCTCCTTAGAGAGCGGACCCGCACCGTTTGTGATAAGATGCATACCGAGAAAAACCAAACCGAATGAGAAGACAGCTTTGCCAATCTCCCTAACACGGCCGGAGGTCAAATCGAGAATCAAATAGCCGGCCAGAAGCATAGCGGGCGCCCACTCGTGGATGCGAAAGGCGAGAAGCTGGACGGTAAGCGTCGTTCCGACACCGGCGCCGAGGATGATGCTTATCGCCTCGTTCACGGCAAGAAGACCGGAATTCGCGAAGGCGACCAACATCAGCATAACAGCCCCCGAGGACTGCAAAGTCAGCGAAACGAGCATCCCGATGACAAATCCGCGAAGATTGCTCTTCGTTAGCTGGGTAATTATCATCTTCAAACCCGCGCCGGCAAAGTCCTCCAGAGATTTCGTTACCTTTTTGATGCCATAAAGAAAAAGTGCAACTCCGCCGAAAATCTCGAAAATCGAAAGTGTTATGTTAATCTCGTTTGCCATTCTGACAAATTTATATAATTATTAAGTTAATATCAAGTAATTTATGCTAATCTGTTGAAAATAAAAGAAATGCTTCGCAAACAGAGACTGGCATGGTCTGATTATTCAGTGTTACAAATTTGTAACACTGGTCGATTCGTTTAGTGTTGGCATTTGATGCAATTTTACACTAATACATGCAAATGTATTCGAATGTATTCAAATTTACACTAATCGAATACATTTGCATCGCTCTTGGAAGAATTGCACGAAGGAAAAAATCTGCTTCGGTCCCGACTATTTCATCAACACAACTCTTTGCACACTTCGAGTTTCCCCAGAGGTGCATCGGACAAAATAAACCCCGCTGGGAACATCCGCACGAGGAACCCAAAGCGCATTTCCGCCAGCAGAGGCATTCAGCGCGTCGATTTGCCTTCCGGAAAGGTCGAATATCTCGATTTTCGCGCTCATGGGTTTTTCGATTGTCAAAGCCGAATTGAAGGGGTTCGGATAAAGCGAGAATGCTGTTTCACGAGGCTTCGAGGCCGATACAACCGCCATCGGCTCGCCGGAGGAATAGGCATCGTAAATTCTCGCGGCGATTGTGTCTTGGAAATCGGAGCGTTGTGAGGCGCTTGGCGGGGTTGCCTCCCAACTTTCCAGAATCGAATTCACGGTGTCAAAGGCCCATTCCATCGTGGGAATTGTGAAATCGAGCACACCGGAATAGGAGGCGTCGAGCAAAAAACCTGTGTTCATGTAATATGAAGTGCTGTGGTCGAAAGCTGAATCGGATTTCGCCTGCGCAAGAACCCGCATCGGCGCAGATGAGCCGACAACCTGAGGCGGCTGATCATGCGCAGAGGGGAAAATCGGAATAGGTATCGAAAGGACAGGCTGACCGAAAAAGCACCACATTAGCGTGTTCTCCGGGTCGCCGCCGAGAAGAGCGCCCTGAGCCACACCGCAGGCGCGCGTGTTGTAGTTGCATATCGTTTGAACCGCCTGAAAAGCCCCCGTATTGACATATCCGGCGGGCATTCCGGGAAAACTTCCCGTCCACGGCAAAGGATACGGATCCTGCCCCGGATATAGGAGGTCGGAAACAACCATTTTCGAGATGAAAAGTGCGTCGAGGGAATCCCCCGCGATTGCCTCCGCCATTAGGTCGTAGGCACGCTCCATTCGGTTCTGCCCCACCCTGCGGTAATCTCCTATATATGAGAAATTCGCGCGAACGACTATCCCCAAAGTGTCGGCATTGTAACGGGCATAGATGGATGGCGAGCATTCGAAAATCGCGCCGTTGCCATATGCGTCGATGACCGCGTAATTGGCCTGAGTATTACGTCCGCCGCCGTTGGTCGCGATGAGAATCGCCTCGAAGTCGTCCACTGTGGTGCAGTTTTTAAGGGCGTAATTCATCATCGTGCCATTGGTAAGGCCGCTTCCCGAGCCGGTTACATTATACGCGGCGGACTGAACGATGGCGAAACCGACCTCGTTCGCGCCCATCCACGCTGTCGAGTTTCCGGGGGTGGAATTGCGGACATGGGCATGCTCGCTGGAGGGCGTATCCACGCGGTATTCGAGGTTCCACGAAGTTATATCGCGGTTTTTGAATACGATAGGCCTGCCGTCTGAAGTCGCGGTGCCCAGAGCGAGACCTATAGTGCATGCAAAAAGAGCCGGCGCGAGCAAGAGTAGGATGGATATATAATTCTGTTTTTTCATCTTTGGAAATACGGATAAACTAAATCATTCAATCATAATGAATAACGGCGAATTTTCAACTGCTTTCTTTGTTTGATTAGCTGGCATTTTCCGAAGGGAATCGTCATTCCAAAGATTGAAACAACGAGGGAAACTCTATCTTTTTTAAAAGGAGATCGCTTAAACAGCTATTTGATAGGTGTCAGAAAGATTTTGTCTTCTTTAAACTCGACATTGGTGGGGAACATTCGGCATGCCTCGGAGATATATCCTGCGAAAATCGCCGCAAGCTCGCCCCTTGCGATATGCGGTTCCGCGCGGTGGTCGAGCATTTCCAATGGTGTGATGGCCACCGAAATCAGCGAATCTCTGCGGAAACTCAGCTCGAGAATTCCGGAAATATTGTTCGTGTAATCGTATTGATCGAAGACAAAATTGCCCATCGAGTAGGCTATCAGGCCGTTTTTGTAAAACTCGACACCCTCCCAGCAGTGTGGATGATGCCCGAGGATAACATCGGCGCCGGAATCGACCATCGCACGCCCGAGCTGGATTTGGGCGTCGGTGGGATAAAGGAAATACTCCTCGCCCCAGTGGATATGCACGATTAGTATATCGCACAATGGACGTGTTTTCGCGATGGCCTCGAAAACCCATTCCGGGTAAGCCGGTGCGCAGGATGGGCGGTCTCTGCCGATGTAATTAGTCTTCGTGTCGTTGAAGGCGAGCCAACCGATACGTCTGCCTTTGACTTCAGTGAATGCGGGCAATAGCGATTGTTCGAGGTTTTTGCCGCCGCCGATTGGCGCGATTCCGGCGTCGCGCAGGAGTTCGAGGCAGTCGGTAAAGCATAGGAGGCCGTAGTCGAAGGAGTGGTTGTTCGCGACGGTAAGGACATCGAACCCCGCGCGGACAAGCTCCGGCAAGATTTTGGGATTCGCGCGGAAGGCATACATCTTGTCGAGACGCGCGCCGAGGTCGCTGATGGGGCTTTCGAGATTGCCGGTTGCGACATCGAAGGAATTAAGATAACCCGCAACGTTGGACAGGGGGCGGCCGTATCCAGTCGTGTCGATATGCCGCTGGACACCGCGGGCGAACATCATATCCCCAACCGCGGCGATGGTTATTGTTGTGTCGAAAACCTCGGAATACTCGATTGGCAACCGGTCATTCGACTGCTCGAAATAGTCGCAGGCTGTGAAAAACGCCGTCGAAACCGCTATTATAAAGAAAACAAATCTCATCAAAATGCCGAGGGGAGAAATTTCAAAATCAAAATGGCAAATGGCAAATCAAATCCGAATGACAAAGCTCGATTTTCGCCCGTTACCGAGTCCATCCACGCCGTTACCGACTCTATTTGCGACGTTACCGGGTCCATCCACGCGGTTACCGAGGCTATTGTTGTCGTTACCATATCCATTGTAGCGGTTACCTTCTCCATTGTAGCCGTTACCGGGGCCGTTGTTCTCTACAATGGAGTAGGTAACGCCTACAACGGTGCTGGTAACGCCTGCAATAGGATAAGTAACGCCTGAAATAAAGCTGATAACGCCGCATTTAATGTCGGTAACGTCGTTTTTGCGCATTATATGGGGAATTTCACCCATTTTAAGTTCTATTTCAAATACACGATTCGTTTCGATGTCGATTGTTCGGTCCCTGAGCCTGTCGAAGAGCCGATAGTCGCCCGGACGAGATAGACGCCGGAGGGGAGAGATTCATCCGGTTGCCAGATGCATTCTATGTCATTCCCGACCCCGATCGGGAATCCAGCGGGTTGTCGGGGGGGCTGGATTCCCGCTTTCGCGGGAATGACATCTATGCGCCGGCCATTGAGGTCGAATATTTCCACCGTAGGGGCTTGATTAATCAAACCCCTACAATCGAGGGTGATCCTTACCGCGGAATTGAAGGGGTTCGGGTAGGCGGAAATCTCGAAGAACGTCGGTTTTAGTGATTCGTTTTCTTCGATGCCTTCCCAATCGCCTGTGGTGTAAACAACAATCTCCCAATCGTTTCCAGCGCAATATGACGATATTAGGGAGTGGAATATTTCATCTCTGCCGTCACCGTTAAAATCCAAGACGGCAGTCTTACTATAACTGAACAAATACGAGGAGCAACCGAAAAGAGAATCGGAGATGTAAATTGCTTCCAAGCTATCCGATTGATCGAGAACATAAAACCTTCCGGATGTGCAAAGACGATAACTACCCGATTCGTTTTGTTTCGAGTAACAATATTCGCAAAGTAATTCTTCAATGCCGTCACCGGTTAAATCCTTTATGTCCGCGAGGTTCCAAACCATGGGAACTAAACTTGTATCATGTGCACAAAACACAGTTCTCAAATCGATTTCAGTTTCTTCGATGGAATCATCTAAGACCTCGATTTTGAAAAGCATAAAACTATCACACAGGTTCCATCTATGTTCGCCATAAATACTTGAATAAATTACATCCTTAATATCCATATGGACTACATCCAAATAATTCCGAAAACCATACCAATCCTCCAGCCCAGTAATAGTAATGCTGGATATTGTGTCAGCACTGGAGAGGGAATATCTAAACGTATTAAAAGTTAGAGTATCGCTGTAGTAGCCGATCTGATTAGATATAATAAGTTCGATTAAACCGTCCCCGTTTAAATCCGTTGCCTTTGTGTTTCCGCCGAAACTTTCCTCGCTTTCGGTTCCACTCCACTCTATAAAAGTAGTAGTATCCGGAGGATTGCCTCCGAAAACCAAGTAAACCTGTCCCTGACCACCCATGTCGTTCCATGGCGCTGAAATAGCGAAATCGCCATAACTATCTCCATCCCAATCGCCGACACCCGCTATTTGGGCACCAAATCCATGATACCAAAATGAATCTCCTGCAGACCAGGCCCAATCGGGTATAGTATCCATTAAGGCGCCACCAAAATATACCCATACTCTCCCTTTATTCCAGACGTGATCATAACCATATCCTGGCATTCCGATAGCAATGTCTTCCCAACCGTCTCCGTTTATATCCCCAATGTTTTCAATTGTCGATATAATCTTAAAATCTTCCGCATAAACCGATTCTTCCGGAAAATAATATTTCCACGAAGGCTCGAAGCGGCCTGTGGCATTACCCATATATAAGACTACCCTATATGGATAAGCAATATCACCGGAATTGAATCTATATGACACGCCTAAATCTTCATAACCGTCCTGGTTAATATCCCCAATATTCGAAATACAGCTTACTGAGGTATATTCCCATAAGCTATCAGGGAATGGCGGGCGAATCGTATCCACCGGCGTAATGTGAATGCTTTGCGCGAGGGCGCTTAAACACAGCACCAGGAGCATTATCAGGCTTAGTTTTATGAAGCGTTTTGTCATTTCGTCATTTGACATTCATCTGGCATTTAGGCTTGGGAATTCGAGTTTCCCTTACGGATAGATGTATTGAAACTCGAGGATATTGACGCTCTGTTTGCCGACTTGATAGGTGGCCTGCGTTTCGTGGTCGTAGCCCTCGAAATTCTGAAGTATCGAAAATCGGTATGCGAGAATCATCTCGCCATAGCCGCCGGGGGAGAAACTCCAATAGGGTTTGAGTGTGATTGCGCTTCCTCGGTAGGCGTCCCAGCTAATTTCATTGTCGGTGAATGTTCGCCCGAGTTCGACCTCGGTTTTTACAATCCAATCGACCGCAACACCGCTTCCCTGAAGCTCTTCGATGGGAAGCCCCAAATCGAGGCCGACAATGTGGCTCTGTAATTCGCCGGATACGGCATAGACCTTGCCGCGAAGGTATCGATAGCTAAGTCCGCCGTGGAAAAATGGCGGGACATGAACCTCTGCGCCGACCGAGGCGTCCCCGAGCGCGGCGAAATCGTCGGTGAATGGGAACATCCCGAGAAGGCGGATCGGAAAGGCGAACCATCCGCCATGGAAGCCGATTGTCGGGGTGAGGCGGAAACCCATTTCGGGCACGGGGAACCATGTAACTTTGCCGTCGGCGGAATCCAGCGGAAAAACCATCAGCGGGAAATGGATTAAAATCTCGCCGCGCAGGAATTTGTCCTGCAGAGAATCCGCTATCGCCGCTTGCAGAGAATCGGCGTTCACCGCGGAGAATAGCGACGGAGCGAGAATCAACATGGCGAGTATTATCAGTGTGTATCTCATAGTCGGATTTTTGATAACCTTTCCAGACCGATTTCGATGTCTTCGTCCGGCAGGGTGAGGGAGAATCGGACATAGCCCTCTCCACCCGCGCCCATTGCGCTTCCGGGCAGTATCACCACACCGGCTTCTTCGATAACCTTCTTCGCAAAATCAGCGCTGGTGTAGCTATGGGGGACTTTCGCCCAGACATAGAAGGTCGTCGGGGTCGGCAAAAGCTCCCATCCGAGGGATAGAAGGCCCTCGCGGAGTTTATCGACCCTGCGTTTGTAGATTTTTACTATGGGCGGGATTAAATCCGCAAAACCATCCAGCGCGGCGATTGCGGCTTGTTGGATTGGACGGTAAACGCCGGAGTCGATGTTCTTTTTTAGTGCGCCGAGAGCGGAGATGATTTCCGCGTTTCCAACTGCGAACCCGACGCGCCATCCGCACATGGAAAAGGGTTTGCTGAGCGAATGAATCTCGATTGCGACATCTTTGCCTCCCTGCGCGATTGGGCCGGTGGGGCGTTCGCCGTAGTAGATTTCGGCATATGCGGAATCGTTGACGAGGATGAAGCCCATTTTTCGGGCTTTTTCGATTGCTTCGCGCCAAAATTCGGCGGGGGCGTCCTGGCCAGTGGGGTTATTCGGGTAGTTGAGCCACAGGAGTTTTGTGCCCTCGGGAATTTCGTTCAGGTTGGGGAGGAAACCGAGTTCGGGGCGAAGCCTTATCGGGACGGCATTTCCGCCTGCGAAGACGATGCCCGCTTTGTAAACAGGATATCCGGGGTCGGGATAGCAGGCGATGTCCCCGGGATTCAGCACTGCTAAGGGCAGATGGGCGATTCCCTCTTTCGAGCCGATGAGGGCGAGGATTTCGGTGTCCGGATCGAGTTTGACATGCCAGCGGTTGAGAAAATATCGGACAGCGGCATTGCGGAATTCGGGGTCTCCGGAATAGTTTGGGTATTTGTGGGCGTCCTTTTCGTGAAGCCCCGCTACGAGAGCGCCCTGAATGTGCTTATCTGTGGGGATATCCGGGTCGCCGACTCCGAAATCGACAACGCGCATTTTTTTCTTCGCCTCGGTTTTCGCCCTGTCGATTTCTGCGAAGGGATATGCGAGGAAGGGTTTTAATCTGTCTGCAAATCTATCCATAGCGGATTAAAGCTATCCTTATCCTATTGTTTTTGCAAGGTTTTTTTGATATTGAGGGTTTTTCATATTTTTGAAAAAGAAAAAGTGAATGGGGCTTTTCGGGCGAATTTCCATTCTAAATGCGCTTTAGGGCGAACCTTATAAGTGCCCTCTCGAAAAAGGTGGGATTTTAGGTCGAATTTCCCCTTGACATTTATTTATCGTAACTTTATTTTCCGATGTTCAATTATGTTGAATCGATATATTGTATAATTTTTAACACTTAGCAAATAATAGCATCTTAACGGATAATAATTGAAACAAATCTATATGAAGGGCAAAGGAGATACTATGACACGAAAGGGAGCATGTCTCCTCCTTGCAATCATCGTGTTATCGAGTGTGGTTTTCGGCCAGACGGACGAGTATGCGCGTCGTAAGGCCGCTTCCGCGCCTCCTCGAGAGGAGAGGCTGACGGTTACACTTCACAACGACTCGATTGCGGTGAAAATCAACGACGAGACCGGCCAGTTCAGCATGGCGACCTGGCCCGACGAGCTGACTCTTCTTTATGGCTATGATTGGGCAAGCTACACTTCCGAAACCGTCCTCAATATCGACAATACCTCTACAGCGATGTATTTCAACGAGACTTGGATGACGGGTTATATCGGCGATGCGGCATCTTCAACTATTCCGTTCACTACCCACTCTGCCAGCGGGGATAGCAGTTATATCGAGGGCGGCTGGGTGGTCGATGATATACGGATGATTCAGAAGGTCATGCCGGTGTATCTCGAGCGCGGCGACGGCAAGATTTCTGGGAGCGTTTATATCGAATACCGTGTTACTAACCTCGGCTCGACATCTCATAATATAGGCGTCCGGCTTCAGATGGACACGATGATAGACGACAACGACCGTGCAAGATTGGCCACGATATATGGTTTCTCGGGCAGGGACGATGTTTTTATCGCACCGGATATACCCTCTACATGGTCGGCATATAAGGACACTTTGTCCGATGGCATGCCAAATCCTTCGAGCCTGAAAGCCACCGGCTATCTTTCTCCCGGCGGACTTGCCCCTCGCGCGGTAACACCGGACAGATTCGCGGTTGGCCAGTGGGGAACTTTCCGCGGTCTTACGAGTTGGTATTACACCTCGACCGGTAGCGGCTACACCGACAGCGCAGTGCTTATCTGGTGGGAGGACAACCTCGCTCCGGGCGATAGTGTCGTTTATGGCACATATTACGGCATCGGGCTTCCGGACTATACTCCTCCTGTGGCCGCACCTATTGCACCGACTCCGAATTCTTGGACAGCTTGCGCCGGAACGGATGTTGTCCTTCGCCTCGAAGACGATGAGACTATTAACGCCTCGACTATTGAACTCGAAGTCAACGGCGTAACATATAGGACCACCGACCCTCAGCTTACATGGCTTCCGACAGAGAATTTGCTAATTCACATTCCGCCGGTTGATTTTCCGAACGATGTGCCGGTGAATGTTACCCTTCATCCTGTTTCGGATTATGAGGGCAACGAGATGGAAGCCCCGATAAGCTGGACTTTCTATGTCGATTCGGAAGGCGCATATGTTACTGATATGTCGCCGGTTGGAGTCGGCGCGCCTGTTTCGCCGGTGCTTACCTGCAATATTTGGGATAACGAGACCGGTATCGATCCGGCTTCCTTCCTTATTAGCGTGGATGGTTCGATTTATTCGCCAGCCACTCCGGGAATGAGTTATAACGCCGCGACCGGCGATTTCACCTTCGACCTTGCAGAGGCGGGGATTTCATTCCCGGTCGGACATTCTGTCGTAGTTCAGGTCGCAAGGGCGGATGATCTTCCCGATACTTGCATGCCGAACCTTCCGCAACCCCATGTTTGGAGCTTTGTTACTTCCATACCTCCGGTTGCGGTTCTTATAACTCCGGGAAACAATGACACGACCACCTGCGAGGACGAGGAAATCCATATCGACCTCACCAGCGCGGGTGGGACGATAGACGCATCGAGCATCGAGCTTTGCATCAATGCCGATTGTTTCAGAATCGACGATCCGGAGCTGGAGCTTGTCCGCGACACGCTTTATTTCCGTCCGAGCGGATTATATACCTACAGCACCGGCCTCGTGATTATCACGCTTATGCCGGTTTCGGACACTCTCGGTGCGGTCGGCGATACATCGACATGGCAATTCTTCGTCGATTTGATTCCGCCGGTGATGAGCAATGCATCTCCGGTTAGCCCGCCGCAAATCACGGCGACGAGCTTCATAATCTCGATGGACATCACGGATAATATGCTTCCGGTGGATCATGAGAATCTTCAGATTCAGATAATCCACAATGGCAACCGTGACACCTCGGTAGTTTCAGGAAGCGCGGCATATGTTTCCTGGTCGGATCCGACCTTCAGTTTCAACTCGGCGGCTACCGGAATCGCATTTAATGACGGCGAATGGGTTACCGTAAGGCTTCTCGTTCGCGATTTTCCGCCACAGACATCGAGTTGTCCGGGGAATCTTCTCGATACGACCTTCACCTTCCAGCTTGCCGAAACCCCGTGCCGCAGAGGACCTAACCCGATAACTCCGGGGATTCTGGACGGCAAAAACGACGAGGTTATCTTCCAATTCCCGAATATGCGGAAAACCGGAATCGATGTTCATATACTAATTTACGACTTAAGAAACAACATGGTTGCTGACATCACCGAATCACAGGGGGGTGAGTGGCGTTGGAACGGCAGGGATACCGCCGGCCAATCGGTCGCCCAGGGGACTTACATCTATCTTGTTCGGGTAGATGATGAGACGGTGTGTAACGGGACCATCAGCGTCGCTCGATAGGAGGGATAGAGATGAAATTGAAGAATATCCTTACGATAGCGATAACGGTGGCCCTCCTTGCGACGGCGGCCATCGCGCAGGTTGACCAAATGGGCGCGAGACCCTTGGGAGCCGGCGGAGCATATACCGCTTTGGCCAAAGACGCCAACGCCCCGGTTTGGAACCCCGCCGCGATGGAGTCTTTCCGGAATTTGGCCTTCACTGCGAGTTATTCGCGGCTTTACCTCGGTGTCGATGATGACGGTTTGAACGAAGGTTTCGCCGGTTTCGTCAATCACCTTGGACTATACGGCAACGGCGGTAGCTACGGTATGTCCTTTTCGCAGTATTTCTCCGATGTTTACAGCCAGATGCATGTAACTTTGGGCTATGCGAAGCGTTTATATGGGCAAGCCGACGGCAACCATCTCGCTCTGGGTGCGAATTTCAAGCTGATCCGCAGTTCTTTCAACGAAGCTAATTTCTCCGACGATTTCGATATTACCGACGAAGTTTTCAGCAGTGGAAACGCCAGTATGGCCTATTCGGCGGATGTCGGTCTTATTTTCAGGCCGACGAATTGGCTTTCTATCGGCGCGACTGTCAAAGACGTGCTTCAGCCGGACATCTCTATTTCCGGCTCGGGCGGCGATATGGACCTCCAACCGATGACAGTCCGCGGTGGATTAGCGCTTCATTATAAGGGCTTCACCCCCACTGTCGATATCGAATACACGATGCGCGAGATAAACGGCGAATCTGATATGAAAATCCACGCCGGTCTCGAAAAGTGGCTTGGTAAAAGCTTCGGACTTCGCGGCGGACTCAACCGCGACGAAGCGGCGCTGGGATTGTCCTATGTCAAAATAGGCGAGCGTTTTGGATGGGGCATCGATTATGCGGCGCTTTATCCGGTGCTTAACGACCTCGGCGGCGAGTTCTTCACTACGCATAAAATTGCTGTGAACCTGACGCTCGATCCGCCTCCGCCCCCGATTCGCGATTTGGAACTTGTGGGCGGCAAGGTTGAAGTTACGCCCACTCGCAGTGTTATCGGTGACGTTCTCGAAATCCGCGCGGTTGTTGAAAATCGCGGCGAAATCGAAGAGCGAAACGTCCGCGTTTCTGTTTATTATCAGGACGATGCCGGAATGTGGCAGTTGGCGGTTCCGGTTGAAAGATACGATTTCGATGTCGCGGAAAGACGTCAGCTTTCGTGGAAATGGTC